>JAABUU010000785.1_pt1 | contig 64962 bp, 82 predicted proteins | sample 5559301 | NCBI WGS metagenome assembly JAABUU01 (sample SAMN10711884, study PRJNA513360) | rock metagenome | isolation source: Antarctica rocks | place: Antarctica: Victoria Land, Richard Nunatak white
AAACTCAGGCCTGCGTGGGGCCACCCCTATAGGATGCAGATTAATCGTCGCCGATTGTCTGCCCCAGCAGCCGCTGCACATCGCGCGCGTTGTCGATGGCGTAGCTGCCGAAGTTGTTGTTCATCAGTGACAACACGTCACTTCTGTTATACTCACGCTATCAGTCCTGATACAGGTGAGAGAGCGGACGTGGAAGGGGCCAGGACGATGACAGCGACAAGGCCAGGGCAGGGCACAGCGGGCATACAGGCCACGACAGGCGCGACAAGCCTCTACGGGGGGTTGGAGCCGGCGGCGGCGTACACGCGGATCTCGGACCCGCGCAAGCAGCGCGACAATCACAGCGTCGAGGTCCAACGCGCGGCGATCGAGCGCCTGGCCGCGCAGTTGGGCTGCGTGGTCATCCAGTGGGAGCAGGAAGAGCGCAAGGGCCGCCACATCGACCGGGGCGGCTACCAGCGCATCCTGGAGACCGCGCGCCGGCACGAGATCACGCGCATCCTGGTCTTTAGCTTCTCTCGCTGGGGGCGGGGGCCGCTGGAGCGTGTCATGCGTGGGGATGAGCTCGACAAGCTGGGCGTCGAGCTGTGGAGCGTCCAGCAGGGCCGCGATAAGCCCGGCTTCATGCGTTACGGTCATGCCGGGATCGACGAGGAGGCCGTGCGCCAACTCGCGGCCAACGTCCGGCCGGCACGGCGCGCCGCGGCCGAGTCGGGCACGTTCATGGGGCCGACGCCGCGGCTAGGCTACACGCGCCTGTATCCGGCCTGGACCGGCGCCGGCAAGCGCCCCGCCGGCGAGCTTGTTGTCGACGAGGCCACCGCCTGGATCGTGCGCGCGCTCTACGCCCGCTATGACCCCCTGCACGAGGGCCATGCACGGGGCGCGGCGGTATCGTGTCGCTCGTTGGCGCGCTGGATGAATACTGATCCACGCGTACCCGCGCCGCGTGAGTGCGCCGCCTGGGCCGATCATCATGTCCGGGCCGTGCTGCGTTCCGTGGTCTATAAAGGGTGGGTCAGCTACGACAAAACGCCGCAGGGAGCCTACGAACGCGCGGCTCTGGACGGCAGTGATTACTACGCGGGACCGGGCCGGCATGAGGCGCTCATCGATCCCGCGCAGTGGCAGCGGGTGCAAGAGCGTATGGACACGATCGGTCACGCGCCCGGTCAGGCGCGCCGGCGGCATGTCTGGCTGGGGGCCGACCTGCTGCGGTGCGCCGGCTGCGGCGCGGTGATGCGCGCGAACGTCCCGGCCACGATCCCGCACCACAAGGGCTCCTATTTGTGCCGCACGCGTGGGCGCGGAACGGGCGCCTGCGCCACCCCTGGCTATCGCATGGACCTGGCCGACGCGGCGCTCGTGGCCCAGGTGGCGCGGCTGCGGGGACGCCCCTGGACCCGTGAGGCGGCGCGGCGCCTGGGCGAGGCCCGGCCCGGCCAGCGTCCCGCCGATGTGAGCCGCATCCAGCGTGATATCACCGCGACGCGCCTGACGCTGCGTGACCAGGCGGCGGCGCTGGCCGCCCTGGGCGCGGACATCGACCCCGCCGCCATCAGCGCGTTCCGCGCCCTCGCCGCCGAGACGGGCGCCCGTCTGGCCGCGCTCGACGAGCAACGGGCGCTGGCGACGCGGAGCGCGCCGCCGCTGGCCGATCTGCGCGCCCTCTATACCGAGGTCACGCGGCAGGATTTGACGGTCGGGCTCGCGCGCCTCGACTACGCGCACGATCCGGAGGACCGGGCGCTGGTGCGGCGCCTGCTCACCCGCCTGGTGGCCTCCGCCGTGGTCGTGGAGCGGCGGCCGGAGCGCCATGCACGCTGGCTGCGCGTGGAGGTGACGTGGACCGAAGGCGTGCGCGATCTGCTCGACGCGGGGCTGCTCACGCTGGACCCGGCGCCGGAGCCGCCCGTGTTCGCGACACCGATGGAGCTGCGGACAGCGGCACAGCGGCGCTGGCGTGAGCGGAAACAGACAGGCGCTATTGCTGAGGAATGATAGGCGCGATGTCCTTGAGATTCACGTTAAGGGTGACCGCCTCACCAGCCAAAGGAATCGCAGCCGCGTCTGACGCTCCCTGTGCAGCCGACAATTGGTTGCGTACCTCGGCAGCATCGGCCACGTCAGTTGGATCGTTGAGTACCTTCATGGCCGCGCCCCACGCGTGTCCTTCATCATCAGCCCACGCTGACAACGCGTTCTGTGTATCATCCATGTGCGCGCTGGAGAGGCTTCCGGGAATGCTCTCTATAGCTATCGTGCCGTTTGCTTGCTCGCACACATCATGCGCGGTTGAGGCGTCCTGGTAGGCCGTTACGCTATCGCCGCCATTCGCCGCCGCCTGGATAGACGACGCGGCGGTTTTGGATGCGTCCGCGCAGTTTTGTTGATCGCCGATAAGATGAGCATAGAACCCCTTAAAGTCGATAGTCTGCTGTGTGGTTTGTGCGGTCTGCGTCGCCTGAGCAGACGCTTTAGCGGCCGCTTTAGCGGCAGCGGCCTGAACCCGTGCCTGCGCGGCCTGAGCCCTCGATCTCGCCGCTTGAGCGTCTGCCTCACGTCGTGCCGTCGCCGTCGCGACGACGGATATATGCCGAGCCGTCCGTGTCGCGACCACACGCTGATGCGCTGAGAGAGGGCGAGGTATTGGCGCCGCTATTAGGGCAACTGTTGGAACGACGGTTCGCGCGATGCGTGGCGCGACGGGAGCCGCCGCCGCGGACGGTGCGGGTGTCGCCGAATTCGATACAGCATTTCCGACCGCACTCAGCAGCAAAAACCCTCCAAACCCAATCGCCGCGACTTTTAGGAGACCCTTTCCGCGTGACCGTTCCTTCGGACGTGGAGCCGTCGCCGGCGTAGGTGGCCGCACTGCGGCTTTGAGGAGCGCTGCGCCGCAGTGCGCGCAAAACTGGCCGGTGGGAGGATTGGGAGCGCCACATTTGCCGCAGTACATCAATTATCACCTTTCGCGTATTCTTTGCATTCCCTCTCTCTATCGGCCCATACCCCTGGCGCCCGCACCCACCGAACGGCTATAAAAGAGGTAGCTACTCGTCTACCCCTGACAAAAACTGTCAGCTATCCACGCGTGTTTGTTGACGAACCAGGCAAAGCGTGGTAGGTTTATGGGACAAGCGTTCTATTACAAAAGGCGTCGCCCAGCCCAGCGATGCGGAAAAGGGTGGTTAGATCGTGTCTGAGGATGAACTTAGCGCGCTGGAACAAGTCCTTGATCGCCCCGATGTGTTTCAGTCGTTGGTTGACCGTTTACCGGACCCGCAAGCAATTAAGGGCCTTAAGGCTTGGGGGCTTCGCCGGGGTTTATATTCAACAGACCCGCGCGAAGTCCCTGCGCGATCCACGTCGTCAACTCATCAATCGCACCCGTAGACGCTCCCTCAAAAAGGTCGAGCACCTGGCGTTGCTGGTCACTAAGTGACACACGTTCGCCGTTGGTTATATCTTCATCGCGCAACACATCAAGCGCCATGAGCATCTTCACCATCGGTATGTCTGCCTTGTCGCGCAACGTAAAGAGCGTTCGCCATGCCGGTAATGTATCACCGCGTCTAAACATGGCCGTGAGCGTGACGACATCTAGCCCAATCGACTCCGCGAGGCCGCGATAGTACGGCTCTTGACCACGCATCGTGCCAAGGCGTCGACACGCGTCGTCAATCAGGCGCTTCATATAGAGCCTGTTGGGCGCCACATCTTCCGCATCAGCCATAACTATCACCCCGCGCATCATCCTCCCAAAACTTCCCCTCATTAGTCTATTGCAATCATGCTCGCATTAGTGCTATCATGTTTGTATGAACGTAATCGCGTTCGTACAAACCTAATGGCTCTGGAGGTGAGCATGAACAAACCACCCCATCTACGCCGCTGGATGGAAGAGCGCGGGCAGAGATCCGATGTGATCGCGCGTGAGATAGGCATGACATACGCCACATTCTCCCGACGACTCAAAGGCGACAGCGCTTTTCGTCTCGCTGAAGCGCATAAAATCTGTGCGTTCCTCAACGTGCCCTACGGCGTGTTATTCCCCGACAACGATGGCATTGACCCCCGCGACATCGAGGCGCTCCAGTACGCGTCGTTAGTCGGTGTGGCATGACCACGCCGATGACAGACCCCACTACCAATATCGACACACACGCGCCAGCCGTGGAGTTGACGCCAGCCGCGCAAGAGATGCTCGACTTCCTGAGCGGCTGGATGCATGACTGTGTGCGGCGCCAGTGGGAGAAGAAAGCACGAGAGGAGGAGCAGAGGAGACAACAAGAGGCAACTGCCCGACCTGAACACGAAACTACACCAGGTCGCCAAATCCCTCTACTTGCCGAGGACAATCAAACGATACGAGCATTCGCTATCGTTGACGCTGATGATTTCGATGCGCTTAACCAGCATGTATGGCGACTCCATTCATGTGGTTACGCCGTACGATGCGATAACGGAACGCATATTTTCATGCATCGCATCATCATGGACGCTGACCCAGCCCTGGACGTGGATCACCGTAACCGTGATCGCCTCGACAACCGCAGATCAAACCTACGGATGGCTAGTCGATCACAAAACAACGCGAATCGTGCGCACAGCGGTAAGGGCAAGAGCATCTATCAAGGTGTCGCGTGGTCGAAACGCCACAGTAAATGGATAGCTCAAATCCAACAGAACGGCCAACGGGTTCAGGTCGGAACCTTCACAACAGAGGATGACGCCGCGAGAGCGTACAACGACGCGGCTATAGCGCGGTTTGGAGAGTTCGCGCGACTCAACACGGTAAACACAAAGAGGCAACCGCCTAACCCTTCCACAGATGTAGCAGTTGCCTCGTAGCCCCACATCATCAAATGTCAGAGCTGCTTCCAGTGTAGCAGCATCCCATGAGGAGTCTCGCGATGCATACCCACACGACCCCCTTTCGCGGTCAGCAGACCACACCCCCGACCCACCCACTCATCCGCTTGCCCCAAGCCGCGCTGCCCCATTGGACGCGGCCTATGATCCGGCCCACCGGCGACCGGCCGCGCGTCTATGCTGTGCGCTCGGCGTCACGCGCCGACCTCACCCATAAAGTCGATATGGTGGTGCAACGGTGCGATTGTGAGGACTATGAGTACCGAAATCGCGACACGTTTCCGCTCGGTCATGAGTTGCGCGCGTGCAGCCATATCCTCGACGTCGAGGACTACGAGCGGGAGCAGTCCGGCCTTGAGCTGACGGCGACGGCTGAGGCGGCGCGCTGCGTGGTATGCGGAGCTCCAGCCGTGCCGGGCGGCATCCACTGCCGCGTGACGAGCTGGGGCCGTGGCTACTGCGCCCAAACGACGACGCGGGCCAGGCAGGCGGTCGATGAGCTGTGCGGGGAGGCGATGTGATGAGCGACACATCAACCCGCGCCGTCACGCTCACGCAACCCCACGCCGACCTACCCAGCGCCTCCGAGTTCGAAGTTATGCAGCGCATGTCGCGCATGTTCCAGGAATCAGGTCTCTACAAAAACGTCGCCAATGTGGCCCAGACCATCGCCATTGTTCAGACGGGCCGCGAGTTGGGTATCGGCCCGTCGATGGCGCTCCGCGAGATGTACATCATCCCTGGTCAGGGCCGGCCGACTCTCTCGGCGGCGCTGCTGGGCGCGCTCGTGCAGCGCGACCATGGCGACGGCGCGATTCGCGTCGTCGAGAGTACGAACGACGTCTGTCGCGTGCAGTATCGGCGGCGCTCCTGGGAGAAGCCGCAGGAGATCATGTTCACAATGGAGGACGCCCGCCGCGCCGAACTAGTCAAGGCCAAATCGAATTGGGAGAAGTACCCGCGCGCCATGTTACGTTCGCGAGCCGTGAGCGAGGCGTGTCGCGCGGGGTTCTCTGATTCGATCATGGGGCTCTACAGCACGGAGGAACTCGCTCCCGATAGCGTGACGGTGACACCGGACGGCGAGATCGTCTACGAAGCAAGCGCCACCGCTGATAGCGAGATCATCGAAGGTGAGCAGGTCGTTGAGCAGCAGCCCCACGCTGTGCCAGACCCACCGGCCGACGAGCAGGCCGCCGCGAAAGAACAGGCGCGCCAGTTAGCCACGCGCATCAACGGGCTGTGCGACGCGCTCTCGCGCGCACGACCACAGGGCACCCAGGGCCTGGCCCAACTCGGCACGGCCCTGGGCCTGCACGCGCCAGAGGACGGCCGTTTTTCGGTCGAATGGCGTGAGCAAGTCATCGTGCGCCTCGAGCACAAACTGGCCGAGCGGCGCGCCGCCGAGTTGGCGCCGCCTATCGTGACAGGTCCGCCGACCGCGGACACCGAGACAACGCCGGCGCCGTCCGGGGAGCCGTGGGGCGAGCCCGACGTCCTCAACGCCCTGGCCGCCGCCAATGCCGAGGACATAGAGGGCATCGCGCTCGCGATCATCGACGCGCATGGCGCCGGCACACTCACCGACGACACGGCCAGCGCGCTCGCGGCGTGCGTGGACCTGGCCGAACGTGCGTTTAAGGCGACGACGGCGGGCCAAATCGCCCAAGTAGAGATCGACGCCAAAGCAAGCACTCTGCTCAACGTTGACCAGTATGAGGCCGTTGTGGCGCTCACGCGGCGCGTGCGGGCCTTGCGCGGCTGGGCGGGTACGAACGGGACCACTAGCCGGCAAGCGGCTGTGGCGGCGACAGCGGGAACAGGGGGACGCTAATGGCGAAAATCTATCTGGCCGCGCGCTACGCACGCCGCGAGGAGTTGCTTACCTACCGCGCTGACCTGGAGGCGATGGGCCACACCGTGACCAGCCGCTGGCTCAACGGCAGCCATCAGATCAGCGATGAGGGTTTGAGCGCGGAGGGCACGCGGGAGGAACGCGAGCGGTTCGCGCTGGAGGACTGGAACGACCTCTCCGAGGCGTCCCACTGCATCACGTTCACGGAGGAGCCACGCGTCAGCAACAGCCGGGGCGGAAGGCACGTCGAGGCGGGCGCGGCGCTGGCTTGGCGTAAACAATTGACCGTCGTCGGTCCGCTCGAAAATGTCTTTTATTGTCTCGGAGATGTCGAGCACTTCGACGACTGGGCGGCGTTGTTGGACGTGTACGGCTGGGCGCACTTCGAGCCCCTGCCGCCGTCGTTAGAGGTGACCGCATGAGCAACCTGAAACGCCCGATCATTCTCCGGCCCGAGGATTACCAACCCATCAGCTTTCCCCAGGGGACCGCACGCCCGGTGCGCCGCTCGTCGCCCTACCGCCGCCCGCGGCGGACCGTGGCCGCCGAGATGTGGCTCCGTCGTCGTTCACTGGCCCGCCGCGCCTGGCGTCGGAGGGTCAAACCATTGGAGGCGCTGGGCGCGCTCCTGATCGTCGTGCCCGGCGTGGGGTTCTACGCCTGGGCGCTCTGGCAAAGCGTGCCCGTCGTGGCCGACTGGCTCACCCACATCCATCTCTAATCGACGGCATAGACCAGGGGCCGGACACGCGGGCTGTACGCATCCGGCCCCTGGGAAAGGTGACATAACATCATGATACAGGATCATGAGGGAAACGCGCCTCAAAACGCGCACAATCGCATAGAAAACCCCCAATTTGTCTGCGATTATTCTTTGAATCGTGCGACGCGCTACGGGCCGGGCGAGGTGTCGCTCACGCCCAACGCGCTCACGACGCGCAACCTGCCCTATTTCCTCCTGGACATCGACCGTGAGGCAGCCGTCGCGTACGCCGTGCTGGCGCGCGACGCCGGCGTGCGCCTGGCGCACGCGATCCCGACCGACCCGGAGATCGTCGTGTGTCCGTCGCCGCTGCCCGACTGGACAACACCGCGCCTGAACAGTGACCTCCAACGTGGCCTACGTGACCTGCTCGTACAGGGGCTGGCCTGGAGTCTCCAACCGCATGCGTTAGACGGTCTCGTGCCTCCGCTGAGGCCGCCCTACGCGTTGTATTGGTCCCATGTTATCCCGACGGCGGAGATCCTCGCGGCGCTCCAGAACCAGTCGCGGGAAGAAGGAGCGGGGTTGCGCTGATGACACCCTTTGAGACCATGACGGCGCGGGGCATCACACCGGCGACGCTCGCGGCGTTCGGCGTCGTGGCGACGACACACCACGGCCGGCCCGCGCTACGCTATCCCATTCGGTTACCCGATGGGACGCCCGTGGGCCGGCGCGTCAAGTACACCGACGGCCGTGAACCCAAGGCTTTCTGGCCGGGTGGGTGCGCCGAGGGCGACATCGCAACCCAGGCACTCTACGGGGCCGACCTGATCATGGCAAACCTGGCCCATCCCCGGACACTCTTCGTCGTCGAGGGGGAGCCCGACGCGTGGTTGATGCACAGCTTAGGGTTGCCGGCGGTCTCGCTGCTGCGCGGAGCGGGTGGCGCCGTATCCGACCACGCGCGCTACGCCCTGGATCTCCTGGCGCCCGCGCGCGTCTACGTGGTCTACGACACCGATCAACCAGGACGACGCGGCGGCGTGCGTGTCGCGCGTGACCTTATGACGCCAGGCCGTGCGGTCCAGGCGCTGCGCCTCCCCGACGGCCTTGGCGAGGGTGGTGACGTGACCGACCTCTACGCCTGGTGCGGTCACAATCGCGCGCGCTTCGTCGCGGCGCTGGCGTCGCTCTCACCGCTGCCGATTCCAGCCGAACGGCGCCTCAGCGGAGGCCGATCGCCACGGCCAGCCTCGCCGCCACCAGGACATGACGACTACGCGGACTACAAGCACACGCACCCCCTGGAGCGTTTTGTCGAAGAGTTGACGGGACGAGAGGGCAAGCCCTGCGGGCACGAGCTCGTGTGGCGCTGCATGCTACCCGGCCACGACGACCGGACGCCCAGTTTCTCCGTCAACCCTGAGAAGGGGCTCTACTTTTGTTATGGCTGCGGCCGTGGAGGCGACATCATCACGCTTATGACCATGCTCGGCCGGGATGCGCGGGTGAGCGCATGACGGTCGATTCCTATCTCCACGACTTTGACGAGATCCGCCGGCGCAAAGAGAGCGAGCGCCAGGCGCAACAGCCATCCAGCCGTTTTTCATATATGAGTATCGACGATCTGCTCGACCTGCCCGAACCCACACACCGTTTCCTGCTCGGGGACATCCTGCCGGCGGCGGGATCGAGCCTACTCATCGCCAAGCCCAAGGTCGGCAAGTCGACCCTGGCCCAACAGTTGGCGGTCTCGGTGGCGCGCGGCGGAAAGTTTTTTGGCAAGGGTGTGCGCCAGGGGGTGGTTCTGTACCACGCCTTCGAGGAGCAGAATACCGAGGTCGCGCGCGCTTTCCGCATGGCGATGGTCGAACGCGGCTTACCCGGCTACTTCCACTTTGGGGACATGCCGGAGGACCGCTGGGACGCGCTGAACGCCGCCGTGGCGAGCTACAAGCCCACCCTGGTCATCATTGACACACTGGCCTACTGGATGGCGATCAAGGACTTCAACGACTACGCCCAGGTCGGCGACGCGCTTAAGCCCCTCCATCGTTTCGCGCGGACACATGACACCCATGTGATGGCCGTGCATCACATGGGCAAAAACGGTGAGTCGCCCCTGGGCAGCACGGCGCTCTCCGCGAACGTCGACACGATCATGATGCTCTCTGAGACCGAGCAAGGCCGCGTGCTGGATACCAGACAACGCTACGGCGACGCGCTACCTAAGACGCTCCTGGCGTTCGACAAGGCCACACGCACCCTTTCGCTGGCGGGGACTGTTCAGGATGTCAAGCGCGTGTCGTTCGAGGATGAGGTGCTCGGCGCCATTGGACGGCGCACGATGCTGGAGACTGAACTGCGTGGCATCCTGGAGTGCGACAAATCACGCCTCACCTCCACCCTTAACGCGCTCGTCGGGGCCAACATTATCGTACGCACGGGGTCCGGGGTACGCAACAGCCCTTACATGTACCAGGTCGTGCAGGCCCCGAATGAAAACGATGATTACGCATTTTAAAGGGTCCGCTTTCACCGTTTCTGTTTTGGCTGATTATAGTCTAGCAAAACAGAAACAGAAACAAGAAGTGAAAAGGGAGGTTGCACTTTATGATCACATCAACCGACGATACCACAACACAGAATGACGCCGTAGCCGCGCCCTCTCTTGTGCTCCATGCCGGCGGCGTGTGCCGCGAGAGTTGGGAGTTTAGCTGCTATGAGTGCGGCGACCTCATCGCGCAGAGTTGTACAGCGACCGGCCACATCACGCTCGACGACGCGATCGAGCACGCCAAAGAGGCCGGGTGGCGCTTCAAAGACGACAACCCCCAGCGCGGCTGGCGCTGTCCCTATCACGCGCTGTGGGATCTCCAGCCACCCATCATGCCTCAATTACGGAGGGTTTCATAATGGCAACCGTTAAAACCACGTCAACCACCTTCACGCGCGAATACAGCCTCGACGACGGCGACGACAAAGCCGCGATCAAGCTGCGCTTGTCGGTGCCGTTCGACCTGGCGCCGGAGCGGGTCACGGCGATCCTCGACGACCTAGTGCAGGGGCTGGAGATCGAGCGCGATGAGTACCTGGAGCGGCGGGGCCTGGGCCGGCAACAGCGGCTCGTGCCGCTGACCGAGGGGCGCGGCTTCGTATCGACCCGGGGAGGGTACGAGTCATGAGCCGCGCCTATCGCTGCGACGGCCCTTGCCAGCAGACCATCGCCCGCGACCGGGACGTGACAATCCTGAAGGCGCACAAGCTGGGCAGCGACGATCAGTCGCCCTGGCTCGGCGTCAAGATCAAAGGGCGGACGTACGTGCACCTATGCGCGGAGTGCCTGGAGCGGGTGGCGGCCGTCGCGGTCTACGAGGAGCCGACGGGGGAGTCGAAAGAGGCGGTGGCCCCATGAGAACCACGACCCGCGCCGCCCTCGCGGCTTTCATGTACGACGCGCTCTATGCGCTTGGGGTAGGGGCTGTCGTGCCTGTCTCGGTGTATATCAGTGACTACAAGGATGGGACGGTCCCACGCTGGACCGTCGTGGCGCGGGAGGATGCCGGGCCAACGGGTGTTCTCCTGGAACTCGAAGACCCTGAGAGCGGGGCCGGTGCCAGGGCGTGTCAGCTTGTGCTCTTCGCTGAGGACAAGGGGCATGTGCGGACGTGCGTCCTGGCTTTTCCGACGAAGGTCTTGCGCGGACCGCATTACATGAGCAGCGGAGATTGCCGCATGAACGCGCTGTGCGATCTGGTGCAGAACGCGGAGAAGGCCGGCCGGGGGCTGGCCGTCGCGGAAAGAGGGGTGGCCTGATGACAACCGAAAAAGCAGTCCTGCCGCTGACGCCCTCAGCCCAGCCGGAGCCGATCACCCGCGCCGCCCTGGAGGGCCGTATCGCCGCGCAGGGCCACGAACTACGCCTCGTGCGCACGATCACGTACATGGATAGCGAGTTTCGCGGCGTCGAGGGCCGGCTGCCGTCGTACGCGACGTACCTGTCGTGCGCGACGTGCGGAGCGTCGGTGGATAAGGACACGGAGGGGATGGACGTGGACGCGCGGCTGCTCGCGGCGTGCCAGGAGCCGGTGTGGGTGAGCTACCAATGGGAAGGCGATGAGAACGACGAGGAGGGGGATGTATGAGCGCCGCCGAGAAGCCGCTACGTTCGCCCTTAACGTGGTTCGGGGGGAAGGGCGTCATCGCGCACAAGATCATTCCGCTGTTGCCGCCCCACGCGTGCTACGTCGAGCCCTTCTTCGGCGGCGGGTCGATCTTCTGGCACAAGGGGCATGTGCCGGTCGAAACCATCAACGACGTTGATGACGGTGTGATCCACTTCTACCGCGTGTTGCGCGACCCGGCCCAGTTCGGGGAGTTCCGGCGCCTGTGCGCACTCACGCCCTACGCCCGGGCGGAGTTCGAGGACTGTCGTCGGCTCGTCGCGGAGAGCACAGACCCAGTGGAGCGCGCCTGGGCCTGGTTCGTGTGCGTGCGGCAGGCCTTCGCCGGCGGGACCGGCACGGGCGCGCGCTCCGGTTGGAAGTACAGCGTATCGCGCCAAAGCGGCGTGGAGGCGCGCGGCCAGGAGGCGATGGGAAAAGCGTACTGGGGCTACCGCACGGGCAACGTCGGCAACAGCGCCGGCAACCGCTGGCTCTCCACCGTGGCGGGGCTGCCCGAGGTCCACGCGCGGCTGCAGGGCGTGCAGATCGAGCACGGCGACTGGACGCGGGTCATGGACGCCTATGCCAAGCCCGACGTCTGTTGCTACCTCGACCCTCCCTATGTGATGGAGACACGCGGACGCTACAGCAAGCGCTACGCCTACGAGTTGGCCGACGCGATGAATGAGGGCGGCCGGATCTGGACCGTGACACCGACACAAATGGAGGCCGACGTCGTGGCGCACCACGCGCTGGTCGATTACCTGCTGGCGTGCCCGGCCATGATCGTCCTCTCGGGGTATCGTTTCCGGCCGGTCCACGATCGGTTAGAGGAGCGTGGCTGGCAGCGTATCGACCTGGACGTGGCCCTGTCGAGCCCACGCCAACGGACCGGTGTGCGGCGCGTCGAGTCGGTGTGGCGTAACCCGAGCGCCGTGGCGGCGTGGATGCAGGCCCGTCAGCAACAGCCGTTGTTTCGCGAAGAGAGCGGGACAGAGGGGGACAGATGATCACCGTGAGCCGTACCAACCCGCCACCGTGGATCGTGCACGTCGGTGAGAACGACCACGAGATGACCTGGCCCTTCACCACCCAGGCCGACGCGGAGGCGGCCTACCGTGTGGCCGTCGCGTCCGGCCAATTCGCGCATCAGCTCAGGACGGGCGCCACGCTGACGCTGGTGAGCCTCTGGCGGCGGGTGGATACGACCACGATCAGCGGTGAGCCGCATATGCATTACGTCGGCGTCGACGTGACGGACACACCACCGACAGGAGGGCCAACCAATGACACCCCTTGAGATGCGCTACGAGGCGCGGCCCGACCGATTTGGCACGCGCCTGTGGGACACACGCCACGGCTGCTGGATGAGCGCCGCGCACCCCAATGCCGCCTGGCTGCACGAGCTGGCCGTCATGCTCTCCATCCAGAGCAATGTTAGGGATGAGATGCGGGCTGAACGCCTGGCGTGGGAGGAGGTGTACGGCTCAGTAGCGTAGATGCTTTTACTGTGGATAAGGTGTGGATAGATTGCGAGAGGAGAAAGAGGGAGATGGACATTGAGCGGATCGCGCGGACATGCCACGAAGCCAACCGGGCGCTGTGCCTGGCGTACGGCGACACGTCGCAGGTGGCGTGGGAAGACGCGCCCGCCGACATCAAGGCGTCGGCCATCGACGGCGTGGGCCACGCCGTTGACCACCCTGAAGCCACACCGGAAGATTCGCATCTGAACTGGTGCGCCTTCAAGGTGGCTGATGGCTGGGTCTACGGCCCGGAGAAGGACGCCGACAGGAAGACGCATCCCTGCCTGGTGGACTACGACAAGCTGCCAGCGGAGCAGCGAGCTAAGGACTATGTGTTTCAAGCCATTGTTCAGGCGCTGGTCTCGACGTGCGCGTCGCACGAGTGGCACAACGCGGGCTTCGACGGTATGGGCTGCCTGCGGCTGTATTGCCGGCAGTGTGGCGCGACAAAGAAAGAGTGTTAGGGGAGAGAACAGCATGAGCAAGGATACGACGGTCACCATCGACAAGACCGCGCAGATCGCGCACGCCTTTACCTACCATCCTCCAAAAGAGGGCCAACCGGAAAAGTACACGCAGCTCCGCGAGAAGGCTAAAGAGTTGGCGCTGCTCATTGCTGAACTGACGCCGAGCAGCCGCGAGCAGTCCGTCGCGTTGACCGAGGTAGAAACGGCGGTGTTCTGGGCCAACGCGGCGATCGCGCGGCATGGCTCATGACGGACACGCGACGAGAGCGGTTAGCGGCGCTGGAGCACGAGCAATGGACTATGTGGGCCGGCGACATCGCGTGCACGGAGGCGATCACGCCCGCGCGCCTCGCACGGTGGGAGCGGCTCATCGCGACGCCCTACGCGGACCTGACCGAGGCCGAGAAGGATCAGGATCGGGAGTGGGCCGACCGCGCGCTAGCGCTCCTCGACGTGGAGGGACAGATCGCCGCCGCCCCGTCGTTGGCGCTGCACCTGGTCGGGCGTGCGCTCGACACGCGGGCCGACGCGCTCGGCCGGGGCCAGGAGGCGCGGATGTGCCGCACGCTGGCGACGGAGGCGTACCGGCTGCGGCTCGCCGTCGTCGGCGCGGAGTACATCGAGAGCGAGGGATTGGAGTGATGGCTAAATACCGCAAGCGCCCGATCGTGATCGAGGCCGTGCCGTTCGACCCGCACGCCGCCGTGTGGCCGGCCGGCGTCACGCCCTGGCCCGATGAGCACGGCCGACAGCCCCGCGACATGAGTTGGGGCTACATCGACACGCACGACGGCCGGATGTCTGTGCAGGTCGGTGAATACATCGTGACGGATGCCGACGGCGACGTGTATCCATGCCCCGCGTCGGCCTTCAAGGCGCGCTACGAACGCGTGGAGGGCACATGATGGCTTGGCGTTTCGTGCGGCCCTGGCGCAGGCGACGCCTCCCGGCCGTGGCAACGACAACGGACCGTGAGGCGAAGTTGTACCCCTTGCGCATACGGACCACCATCGCCCATGACGTCCTGGAGCGCACCACGCGGGGGCGCTTCCCGTGCGCGGGCAGGGACGATGCCCGGATGCTGGCCGAGGTTCTGACCTGGCCGGCGGTGGGGCCAGGGCCGGGGGTACGCCGATGACGCGGGCACGACGGCGCCCGCTGCTGCGTGGCCGGGGCGGCCTGATTTGGCTCGACGATGAGTGGCATACGTGGTGTCTGGTGGTGCGCCGACGACCGTGGAGGAGATGGCGATGAGCCGCGCCGACGTGTTGGAGCGGCGACCATCCCGGCCGAGTAAGCGCGTGCACGCCGACGCCCGCCGGGCGGCCTGGGAGCCAGACGCGCGGGACCGCGAGATCGTGCGCCTGCGTGACGAGGAGGGCTGGACCGTCGCGCGGATTGGGACGCAGGTGGGGGTGTCCGGGCAACGGGTGAGTTACCTCTATTTGCGCTACAAGATCAGGATGGGGGAGCGCCACGCCGAAGGGGAGGATCGGGGATGAGAGGCGGGTGGTATCGCCGCTGGCGGGAGCGCGCGCGGGGTGAACGCTGCTGTGTGTGCGGTCAGCTGCTGGCTGGCCGCACGAGCAAGCCCGTGGCGCGCGGGTGGGACAGCGCGGGGGCGGAGACCTCAGCGGAGGCCGGGGACCGCCGCCGGCGCTGTGCCTCATGCGACGCGGCCTACTGGGCGGCATGGAGGACGCGCCGGGAGGACGTCGGGCGGGACAGCCCTGAGCGGCCCTGAGCGGCCACGGTGGCAAGAGACACGACGAGGGCCTGCACCGCTATGGTGGCAGGCCCTCGTGCGTTGCCAGTGACAGGCTAGATTATGGAATAGTCGTACGGGGCAGCACGGGCGCGGGACGGTTAACGGTTTTGGCGAAAACGCCGTAGACATGCCCGCACTGATTGCAATGCGCGACATTAAACCATGGGTCGCCGTCCTCAGACGTTTCGGTACTTGGCGTGGATACGATGTACTCTATGCCCTTGATGTCGCAATCGGGGCATATTGGTCGTGCGTCAGCCATAGCTTACGTTCTCCTGTGATGTATGAACCGCCGTGCGGGGTTAGGCGGGGGTGTCGTCGTCGCGCATGGGGTTGGGGCGCTGTCTCGTGCTACGACTGGCGAGGTACGCGTCGAGCCACGCCTGGGTCGTCAGGTGTACGATGCGCGGTCCTGACATTTTGGTCACCGTCTTGAGGCGGCCGGATTGCACCGCTGCCGCGATGGTTTTGTTGCTCCTCATGCCCGCGCGCCTCTTGGCCTCAGTGACTGTGAAGTATTCCTGGTCATCATCGGGCATGAGTCGCCGCTATCTCTCCCTACATCATCCGTCTTCATCGTGGTGCTCCTCAAACCAACGTGGCTCCTCTTTCAAGAGATTATCCATCGCCCACTGGCGCAAGAGGACCGCCGCCGGCGTACGCTTCTTTTTCGCGACATGCTCCAGGAGGGCGTGATCCTCGGGGGATAAGCGAACCGTGACTTTCATGGTGTGCTGCACTTCCCTTCGTCGTTTGTCTACCAACCTATTTCACCCCCTCATCGTTATAGAGCATGCCATAGGCTACTATACGACGACTAAGGGCTTGCCATGAGCCACTAAAAGCGGCTACTATTAGTATACGGTAGACGGCTTAGAGCTATCTGTTAGCCGCTCATATCGCCTAACAGCCCCTGTCATAGCAACAGAAAGGGAGTTCACCCATGTATCTGTCCACCATCATCGTCGGCCTGGCGCAAGCCGCGTGCGTCACGGGAGATCCCGTTTGCGAGAAGCTCAAAACCTACGCCGGCTGGATGCCCAGCTGGCTGCAATACGCGTGGGTCATCGGTATCGTGATCGCCGTCGTGATGGGCGTCATCGGCCATCGCCGCGGCTGGGACCACATGCGCGAGGTGATCACCGCGCTGATCATCGCGTCCGTCCTCATCAGCGGCGCGGCCACGTTCGTCTAGCATGGGGGAAGGGAGCACTCACATGGCCTATGGATGTCGGACTCTCGCTTTCGCGGACGACAAGACGCGCGTGCTCTTCGGCTTGACGGTACCGCAGACCGTTGCCGTCGTCGGCTCCTGGCAGGGCGTGCTGCATCTGGAGCCGCACCTGCTCGGCGGGTTCGGCGGCGTCGCGGCCGGCGGTCTCGTGATGGGGGTCTGCAAGCTCACCGACGGCGTGCGCCGGGAGGCGCGTCTGGCTCATCTCGGCGGCTACCTCGTGCGCCTCGTCCTTGGGGCCGGGAAAATCACGACGACGCGGCACATCATCCTGGAGGTGGACGGCTACACACGCGACGCGCTGACGGAGGATGAACAGGACACGCGTCTGGCCAACCGTCTGCAGACGATCATCGCGTCGATTGGGCCGGGTGGCGCCGCGCAAATCCTGGTCACCAACAACGCGCGCGATCACCGCGCGCTCATCGAGGAGGCGCGCGCCAGCCAGCGTCCCCTCGGCCGAAACCTGGCCGAGCTGGGCGACCGCGCCGTGGAGCGGCTGGCGGCGCGCGGGATGCGCGAGACCGACATCCGGTTCTACCTCGTGCTCTACGAGCCCAAGGTGGCCCGCCGCGCGCCCTGGTGCCCGCGCCTAATGCGCCGGCTGCCGCTCCTCTCCCTCGTCGCGCGCCGTCTGTTCGGCGCGGGCACATCCTCTCAGCTGCTGCTGACGAATGTGGCCGCCGAGACACACACGCGCCTGCGCGCCATGGGGCTCTCCTCGCGCGTCGTGCCGGCGGTGACGGGTGACGACGCCACGGGGACCGCCCGTCCGCTGACAACCGGCGAGATGGGCAACGCCTGCCGCCTCTCCGATGGGCGCTATGCGGCGAGCTTCTCGCTGCTGACGCCGCCCGCGCGCACCGATCCGGGGTGGCTTGATCGTCTGGTCAACCTTCCCGGACCGTATCGCCTGGCGGTGTGGGCACACGGCACCGACCCCAACCGGGAGCGCACGCGCCTCTCCACGCGCAACCGGCAGACGGGCTTACATCTGCTGACTGCGAGCGCCGGCGTGGGCGAGAAAAGCGCGCAGTTCACGGAAGCGGAAGAGGCCATGATGCGCCTCCGGCAGCCGAACCAGGCGATGATCAAGGCCGGGGTCTATGTGACCTGTATCGCGGATACGGCCGAGGACGCCATCGCCAAAGCCCAGCAGGGCGTGCTCGTGATGGCGTCGCCGGCGCCCGGCGTGTTCCATCAATACCCGCTGGCGGCATCGACGCTGCCGGGGCATGACGCGGCGCGCTGCTGCTGGCGCATGGACGCCGAGACCGTCGCCAATATGTATCCGTTCAACCGCACGAACCCCTCGACCGTCGCCGGGCTGACGCTGGGCGAGACCGACCGCGGCGAGCTCGTCAGGCTCGATCCTGGCGATGAGAGCCTGCGCAACTCCCTGGCCGTGATCTTCGGTCTTTCTGGCATGGGCAAATGCGTGACGCCGGACACCCTTGTGTGGGCGAAAGGGTTGCGGCGATTCGGGGACGTGTGGGGTGAGTCGTCGATCCAGGGGCCGCATACTGTTGACCATATCATCGGCTGGTACGACGATGGCGAGCGGGACGGCTACCGGGTCGAAACGGAGTCGGGCTTCGCGATTGACGGGACGCCCGCCCACCGCGTGTGGGTGCGCGACGACGATGGGTATGAGGGATGGCGACGCCTGGGTGAGTTGACGGGGCGCGAGTTCGTTGGCCTGGCCCGTGGCATGGCCGACTGGGGCGACGACGACATGCCGCTCGACGAGGCGTATGCGCTGGGAGTCGTCATCGCCGATGGGTGTTTCTCCGTGACCGGGCGGCGTCAGGCCCTCCAGGTGGACAAGCATCCCGTGGTGCTCGACGCCATCGCGCCCGTGCTGGGGCGCTGGCGCCACTGCGGCGGTAATCCGAGCGACGCGGCGGTGACGATCACTCTGCATAACGATCGCCACGGGACAGCCAGTATCGGCGCGCCGCGCCTGCATACCTGGCTCGCCGACACGTACGGCCTATCGCCGGCCCACAGCCACGATAAGCACGTTCCTTCGTCCGTCTTGCGCGGCACGCGCCCCGTCGTGCGCGCTTTCCTGCGAGGCTACTTCGACGGGGATGGCTACTGTAACACCCACGGTGGCCTACCGATTAACGTCGCGGTCAGCACCGCCAGCCCTGCCCTCGCCGCGCAGATACAGCACCTGCTCTTGGGCCTGGGGGTCTACGTCGCGCTGCGCTCCAAGACTGTCCCTAACCATCGGCCGGCGCACATCGTCGCCGTGCGTGACAGCGAGGCCTTCGCCCGCGAGGTAGGGTTCACGCGCTACGGCCTGCGCAAAGACCAGACCTTCCTAGCTCTCCTAGAGAGGCCGCGCAACACGAACGCTGATACCGTGCCGGGGATGCGCCCCCTTTTGCGCGCGGCGCGCGCCCAGGTCGATCGTTCCCATCCCGACGCCGCGGTGTGGGTCACGGCCGGGAGCGCTTACTGCGCCCCCAGCAGTACCTGCAACCCCAGTTACGCAATGCTGCGCCGGCTCCTGCCCACGCTCACTCCAAGCTCCGAGCGATCCGAGATTGCGCGCATTATCGGCGAGCACCGGGCATGGACGCGCATTGCGCGGATCACGCCGTCCCTACAACGCCGGATCGACTGCGAGGTGGAAGGGTCACACGCCTTCGTGGGCAATGGGATGATCAACCACAACACCCTGGCCACGCAGAAGGTTATTTTGCAATGGCGGCTGCGTGGTGGGCCGGTCACGATCCTGGACCGCTCGGGGCACTACCAGTGGCTCGCGGACGTGATCGGCGGTGTGACGGTCAGGACCGCCGACGAGATGGCGGCGCTTCCTCTAACCACGCCGTTCGTGATCGTGGACCTCACGACCAACGACTTCAACCCGGCGTTGCGCGCCGCCGTCGATCGGCGCGTCCAGGCGAAAGCGCACGATATGCAGATGCTCTTCGTGGTCGAGGAGGCGTGGCAACTCGAATACCTGGATAGCGCGCTGTGGGTGATGGACCTGGCCAAGCGCGGCCGCCACTGGGGCGGTTTTGTGTGGTGGGTCACGCACGATCCCAAAGAGTTGCTCAACCATCCGCAGCTTGTCTCGATGTTCGACCAGGCCGCGATCAAGATCGCCTTCGCGCTGGTGGACAGCGAGGGTGTCGCGTCCCGCCTCGGCTCGGCGATGGGCCTGACGCCCAAGGAGATCGAGACCGTCAAGGCGCTGGCCCAGGGCGAGTGTTACCTGATGCGGCACAACGCTTTGGACGGCTCCATCGTGCGGGGCAAGGTCAACGTGGATGCCTCCGACGAGGAGTTGTGGCTATTCGAGAGTGACCCGCGCCACTGGCAGTACAAGCGGCGGGAACAGGAGATCGCGGCGTGCAAGGGCGACGTGTGGCAGGCGGTCAAACACCTGGTAGAGACCGTCCCCTTTCGTCCGCAGGAGAAAGAGGCCGTCGCGGCGGCCGAGGCGCTGCTTGCCTCTGACGGGTCGGAGAGGGCGGTATGATCGCCGTGGTTAAGACGCTGTTGCTGCTCGCCGTCATGCTTGCGCCCGCGCCCAAGCCCACGCCGACGGATACGCCGACGGCGACGCCCGCCCCGACGCAGACCGCGCGGGTCATCATCGTCGCGGCCACCCCGGCGCCGACCGCGACCAGAGAGCCGACGAGCACGCCCATGCCGGTGGGCGCTGTATCTCTGACGGCCACGACGTCGTACACCGACGGCGTGGGGCCGGGGCAGGGCCCAGGCTGGAACCTGGGGCCGCTGGGGACGATCCACTGGTTCGATTGGATTAGTGGCATCTTTCAGGGCATCGTTGGTTGGATCGGTACGGGCATCGGCGACGTCGTGCATGCCGGCGAGGGGCTCTTCACGACCGTCCCCCGTCCCGACCGTTATCCCGCGCTCACCGGCTTTCTGACGTTCCTGCTCCAGGTCGGCGAGGGCTCGGCCGCGTCGTTCTTCGTGTTCGGCGTCGTCTTGCAGCTGCGCGGGACGGTGTGGGGTAACGACGCGGCCGTGGCGCTGGTGGGTACGGCGATGATGGGCCGCGCCATCGAGTCGTCGATCCTCATCCCGGCCGCCCTGACGATCGTGGACATCGTGCTTGGGCTGGCCCAGGACCTCTCGACCACGATCACCAACCATGCGGGCCTGCACAACCTGGGCGATACGATCCTGCGTTTACTCGGCGCGCTGCTGACGGTGAGCGTCAACCCGTTCAGCATCATCGTCGCGCTCGTCGGCGTGCTCGTGTTGGCGCTGATCCTTCTGCTGATCCTGGGCGCCGTGGCGGTGCTGGCCTGGATGGTCTGCATCGGTCCCCTGGCGCTGGCGACGTGGCCGATGGGTGGACGTGTGGCCGGGCGCTGGGTGTGGAACATGACGGCGGTGGCGCTCTGGTTCGCGGGCTGGGCCGTCTGGATCAAGATCGTGGCCTCCGTGCTCACGGACCTGGCCGTGTCGCCGCTGCTGACGCCGTTCGAGGTGCTGGCGCTGCTGCTGCTTGGCTACGGTATCCCCCGGCTGGTCGATGACACCCTCGGCACGAGTACGGCGAGCCATGGCAGCGGGCTGGCCGGGTTCGCGGTGGGCCTGGGGACGGCGCTGGCGTCGCGTGGGGCTGGAACGGTCGGCGGGCAAGTGTGGGGTCGTATCGCCCAGGCGATGAAGTAGAAAGGGGTTGTCGTGATGTTCGGTAAAGTGTTGCGTATGATTCCATTCGGCGAGCAGGTGTGGGCTGTTCTCTCTTGGTGGTGCCGCCCGCCCGACATGTGGCGTCGCCTCTCGCTGGAAGGAACACTCTCGCCCCGTCAGCTCGGGCAGGCGGCGAAGGCGCTCGCTGGCCTTGCCGCACTCTATGTCGCGCTCACCTATTTCCATCTGCCATCCTGGAGTGTTACTCTAGTAGCAACCGCCGTGGGCGTCACGGGGGGAACTGTTGCGCTGGGGGTGACGGGCTATGGACCTCTTCGAGTACTTCGTGCGCGAGTATCGGCTGAAGGACAGAGTGCGGTACGAGCAGGATCTGCAAGCGGCCGGTCGGGAGGGATGGGAGCTAATCTCGGTGATCCCCTTGTCGACCAACTCCATGTTGGCGGGCGCAACGACGGACATCCAAGCGACCTTCAAGCGCAAGATCCCGACGCAGAGCCAGCAGCTTCCCCAGCAGCGCGTGTCCTAACGCCCACTGGCCTATCTCCTGACGGCAGGGTAAAGGGGGGCGCATCCCATGGCGCATAGCCCCCTCTCACCCCTGAAAATCCATGCGCACAGCCATGCGCACGCGTCTGAGCCATGCGCACGTCATGCGCACGCCCCATCTCAGGCCAGCGCGGGCTGTGCGCACCCTCTTGGGCACGCCTTTACCCTGCCGCCTCTTGCTCTTCCTGGGTGGCTCCCATGAGCGCGCCCACGTCAGAGCGTGTGCGCTTCAACACCACCATCGCGCCGGCGACGGCCGCGCTCGTCGAGCACTATGCCGAGGAATGGCAAGTGCCCAAGGGCGAGGCGCTTGACCGCCTCGTGAAAGCGGCGGCAGGCACCGAAGCGGCCGAGCGCCAAGCCGAGGCGGGCCTGGGCGCGCTCGAGGAGATGACCCGCCGGCTGCTGGGCGACTACACCGACCTGATGACGCGCCAGCTCAAAGAGTTGCTCGACGGCCCCCACATCGAGGCCTCCACCGCCCGGCTGCTGCTCTTCGCCCTGCTGGCCGCGTGGAAGGGGCCGCACGCGGCGGCGCTCAACGAAGACCACGCCGTGCGCATCGCGCGCCAGGCCCGCGCCGATGGACGGTTCCCACAGATGCCCCGACCCTCAACAGGCGATGAGGACACAGCCCAGACACGCCCTCAACGGTGGCCCGCGCCTGCTCCCGTCGTCGTCCCAGAGGACGTGCCACCCGCGCCGCGGCGGCGATGGTTCGCACGGTTGTTACCCGCCTCGAAGTGAGGCGCGGCGGAAGGAAGGAGATGACTGATGCATCCCGTGGTCGCGCGGATCGCCCGCGCCTTCGGCTATGACGATCAGGAGAAGCCGGCGAGCCCGCGCCCTGAGGAGCAGGCGACCGTGCTGATCCATCCGGGGTACTGGCAGGAGATGGACGCCGAACGGGCGACGTCGCCGGCGGGGGACGCATCCGAGGCGGAGTGGATGGCGTGGCTAACGGCCTCAGCGGAGGCGACGGACGCGGGGCATGACCTGGCCGCGCCGTTTGGCCCCGCTCATCCAGAGTGGCAGGACTGGCTCACGTTACTGGAGACCACGCCGGACGATGACCCCTGGCAACGTCTCGGGGAGTGGGAGCACACCCACGCGCATGAGCTGGAGCGATAGGGCAATGAATGAGCGACAAACCCCTCACCCTGATCGACACGCGCTACCAGGCCAACAACATCCGCGCGCCTGCACGCCTCACGCAGCAGTGTCGCTACATCAGCCGTGCGGGGGATGTCCCGCTATTCGGCCGGCTGCTGGCCCCGGTGTCCCCCCAAGAGGCCCGCTCCCTTATCGCGTCCCATGGCCTGGCGCCGCACTGGACCGGGCCGGTGGCGTACCACCGCCTGATCCTGTCCGTACGGGCCGATCGAGGACTCGACGACACGGCGACAGCGCGGGCGCTGGTGTGTGGCGCGCTTGACGAACTGGGCCTGTTGCTGGACCGGCGGCCGGTGTGGGTGGCCGGCGTGCATCGCGACACGGACCACACGCATGCGCATGTGCTGCTGGCGGGGTCGGACGAGGCCGGTAATGCCGACAGAGAGGGACGCTCGGTGGAGATCAGGGGGCGGGCGTTGGAGCGATGGAAGCGCCAGGTCGAGGAACGGGCGCGACGATTAGTGGGATAAGTTCACGGGAGAAGGGATAAAAATGAGCGAGGCCGAACGGATACAACCAACGCCCTGTTGCTATATTGACCCGACCACCAAGAAGTCGTGCCGCGATCACGCTGAGTGGCAGATCACGAACACGACCGAGGGCGCGGACCCCTACGACTACACCGAGGCGTGTACAGCGCATGTCGGCGCGCTGCTCACAGAAGGCGGAGACCATGCGGTCTACCCGATTGATCCGGCATGAGGAGGACTGGTGATGAGGACGCTGGAGAGCATACAAGCGCAATTCCCCGAAGCGGAGTTTCCTCCCAAAGAGCACTGCCCGCGTTGCCACGGCGCGGGTTTATATAGAGATCAGGACGGTGATGCGCTGCCGTGTTATTGCCTGTTCTGGCCGGAAGATGAGATGGATCTGGCGCGCGAGGCCATGGAAATGCTCGCGGACACGGCGGGTAGCCTACGTGCGTCCACCTGGCCGCGACGGTAAGCCGTGATGGCATAAGGAGGTCCACCATGCGCCGCATCCTGCTCACGCTCCTCATCGCCGCCGGCCTCGTCGCCGGCTACCACGCCCTGCTATCGCAGCACACCACGCGGCTACAGACCACGCGGGTCTACCAGACCGCCGTCGTCGCCGCCTCGTACCCCGCCGCCGTCGCCGCCGACCTCTACGACGCATCCCAGCGCCATCAGCTAAAGCTCACGCGGATGGCCACGGGTAAGCTCCGCGTCGTGAGCTGGCCGCAGTGGAGTGGCCCCAGCATCGGCAGCCGCTATGCCCGCTTGCAGGCCACGAGCGGGCACATGGCGCGCGTCCGGCAGTGGACCGTCTACCTGTTGCTCCTGGTGGCCGCGCTCGTGCTGTGGCGGCTGTGGCGGCCCCTGCTGCGCCTCTCACGCCACGTTGCTGGCGGATTGCGCCTCTCGCGTTCAAGTGGCTCGGCCGGCTGGGCGGGCTGGTACGTGTGGTGGCGACTCTATGCCCGTCGCCGCGAGGTCCCCTTTAGCATCGGCCGTATCGGGCCGTTGGGAATAGGTCCGCGCCTGTCGGTCAGGGAACGCGACCAGGCGCGTAATGCCATTCTGTGGGGGCCCCCCGGCTATGGAAAGACCAGGCTCATCGTCGAGAACGTCCTGCGTCTGTCGCCGCGGCACAGGCGCTCGGGCCGGCTGCCCAGCCTGACCTTCACCGACTCGAAAGGCTCGATCTACGCGCAGACGGCGGGCTGGCTCACGACGCTCGGCTACCGCGTCGTCAGGATCGACTGGCTGGACCCGACCAGCGACGGCTATAACCCGCTCGACCCGGCGCACATCCAGGAGCCGGCCGACGCGTTCGCCTGGGCCGCCAGCCTCATTGAGAATACCGGCCGCAACAGCGACACGCCGTACTGGGATGATACGACGACGCTCCTGCTGATCGCGACGCTGTGGCACCTGATGGAGGAACACGGCACGGCCACGTTGCGGGGCGTGCAAAAGTTCCTGGGCCAACCCGCCGAGACGATCAAGAGCACGCTGCGTCGCTCCAACAGTGAGCCGGCCCGCGAGGCCGCCAGAGGCATGCTGGGGAACATGGAGAAAAACGACCGGCTCGAAGGGTCGGTCTTTAGTGGCCCTCCGCTCAAGTTCATGGCGCTGTGGGACAGCAGGATCGTGGAGTCCACCAGCCGTAACGCGGTGGCTTGGCGCGACCTGGCTGACCCTGCCCTGCCGCCCGTCGCGGTCTTCGTGACGCTGACGCCGGGCTACGAGCGCATGCTGCGGCCCTTCGTGGGCGCGCTCTTCGACCAGATGAACATCGAGCTACTCAGGGAGGCGAACAGCGCCGGCGGGGCCAGGAAGACGTTGCGGCGGCGGGTCCAGAACTGGTGGGACGAGATCGGGACCATCGGCAAGATCGCCGACCTGCCCGCGCGGCTGAACACGACGCGCGAGGCCGGGATCGGGACCGTCATCGGCGCGCAATCGACCACGCAGCTTGACGAGATCTACACCGAGGCCGGCCGCAAGATCATCTTGCAGGGCTGCTACGCCCACCTCGTGCTACCGGGCCTGCGCGCCGAGCAGGCCGAGGCCGTCGCGGTTGAGTTGGGTCAGGCGACCGTGGCCCAGCGCCAGGGCGGCGCGACCAGGGATGGCGGCGAGATCCTGATCCGTCAGGGCAACATGGGTCTCTCCGAGAAAGGCCGACCGCTGTTGACTGCCGACGAGGTGAGGCGGCTGTGGGCGCCGCAGCTGCTCGCCATCGTCGGCAACCTGCGGCCCGTCAAGGTGTGGTGGCCGGGGCGCTGGTATCGGAACCCGATCCTGAGGCGGCGCGGGGCCATCAAGCCGCCCGTCGCGATCCCCGCCAAGCCAGTCCTACCCGCGCTGCCGGCGACCGGACCGACGGCGGACCTGCTCATTGACTGGCAGGTGCTTGATGGCACGCTCTAACCTCGACGAACGCATCCAGGCGTACCGGGAGCGTTTCGCCTACGTCGATGAGTCCTACTGCATCCAGCAGCCCCTCTGGCACGACCAGGACGGCCAGGAGCGGGGCGGGCACTATCTTCGGGCCTACGACCAGCGTTTCGGCAAGGAAAAGCCGCTAGCGTTGACCGACGAGCTCGTCGAGCGCCACCTGCGTGGCCAGACGACACTGGCCTTTTACTCCGTGCAGAGGGTCGGGCAACAGACGCTGTGCCGCGAAGGAGTGATGGAGTGCGACGACAAGCGGCCCGTGCCGGACCCGCATCAACCGGGCAAAGTGGCGCGCTATGAGGCGATCAACGGCCGCGAGCTGATGCGCGACGCGCACCTGCGGCTCGAGCGGGCCGGGATCAACAGCGCGCTCGAGCTGTCACGGCGTGGCGCCAGGGTCAGGATCTTCGCCGTCGAGCCTGTGCCGGCGCGGTCGATGCAAAACCTGCTGCTCTATGCTGCCGGCGCGGAAGAACGCGCCCGGATGGCCGAGGGGCGTGGCGCGGTCGAGGTCAACCCGAAGCAGGAGACATTGGGGGAGGGTAAGGTCGGCAACAGCGTGCGGGGACCGTTTGGTCTACATCAAAAGAGCGGGGAGCGCTACCCGTTCATCACCCCCGACGGCGCGCCGGTGGCGACGACATTAGGGGGCCAGCTCGCCTATATCCTCTCGGTGCCAACTGTAGACGTGGCGCGGGAGGTCGAGCGGCGGCCGTGGCTGGAGGAGGAGCGCGTGGGCACGCTGGACCGGGCGCCAGAGCGTCAACCAGAGCGTCAACCGGAGCGCTGGCGTGCCCTGACGCCGCTGGGCCAGTCGCCCATTGAGCGCTGGAAACAACAGCATCCCCTCGAGGAGGTGTTGGCTGGCTACGGCGTCGAGGTCAGTCGAAGTGGCGTCTATCACTGCCCGCTCGATCACCACGGCGATGGCGATCAGACACCGAGCCTGTCGGTGGACCTGGAGCGTGGCTTGTGGCACTGCCACACCGTCGGGCAAGGGGGCAGCGCCCTAGATCTCGTCATGGCGGCCGAAGGGCTCACGTCGGCGCGTGAGGCCGTGGCCTACCTGCGTGGGCGGGGCGAGATCGCACCCGATCTGGTGGGCGTGGGGCGGGGCGGCGAGGAGATGGGCGGGTTACGCTAACGAGAGAACGCTACAGCGAAGAGGAGTGAACGATGCCAACACATGAAGAGGTCATCACCGGGCTGCGCGCGGAGCGCGATGCGCTTTACGCCGACCGGAACCGTGCCGTGCAATTGGCGGCGGCGCTGGCTCAACAGCTGGGCCAACGGGTGGGCGTGCGCACGGACCCCGACGAACCTGACTGGCCGGTGCTCATGATCGACCTGCCAGACCAGTGGGGACAGCGGCAACAGGTGGCGTGGCATCTCGCGCGTGAGGACATGCTCGCGGGCCAGTGGGACGCCTATCCCGATCCGTGGGACGGTCACAGCGACGAGGAGAAGGCCACGCGCATCCGGCGCTACGTGTACAGCCCGCCACCCACCGGGCACGAGGTGATGACCGACCGGACCTTCCTGGCGCGCGTGTTCCACATGGCCCACAACGATGAGCGCCTGAGCGACCTCATCCCCGCTGACACCGACGACGATCCCCTGACGCGTGAGGAGTTGGCGCTGCGCATGGCGATGATGGCCCTGATGCTGGCGATGTACGAGGTGCGCGGCCTGCAAGATGACACGATTGACGCCACGAATCCGGGCCGGCGCATCTACAAAGTGGTCAACAGCATCCATGACGACTGGGAGCGCCTCTCGCGGTCGTTCGACGAGATGCGCGTGGCGCGCGGTGCGGAGCCGTGGTTGGCGCGGTGGTGAGCGCGCCTCGGCGGAGGTTAGGCGGCGATGTCGTCGGTGAGCAACCCCTGGGCCAGCACGCAGGCGACCAACTCCGGGTCGAACTGCGACCCGGCCCCCTGCGCGATCTCCCGCAGCGCCGCCGCCGGCGTCAGCCCCGCGCGGTAGGGCCGATCCTCGCTCATCGCATCGAACGCGTCGACCACGCTGACCAGGCGCGCGATCGCCGGGATCTCCATCCCCGCCAACCGGCGTGGGTAGCCTGTCCCGTCCCAGCGCTCGTGATGCCCCCAGGCCGCCGCGCGCACGAGGGGCGACGCGCCGCCGCGCGCCAGGATGGCGCGGCTATGCGAGGGGTGATACGTCACGCAGGTCCACTCATCTGGCGAGAGGGCGCGTGGCGCCGCCAGGATGGCGACCGGGACCAGGAGCTTCCCGATGTCGTGCAGCGCCGCCGCCGCGTACACCTCGGCGATGCGTCCATGGTAGGGCTCGCCGGGGAGGTGCGGCGCGATCCCCGCGACGAGGCGAGCCACGCGCAGCGCATGGGCCACGGTCGCGGGGTGGTGCGCCCTCAGGGTGACGAGCAGCGTGGCGGCCAGGGCCAGCGACGCCGCGCCGACAGTGTCAGGGGACACGGGCGCCGTGGAGAGAGCGCGTGGTCCTGAGACAAAATCGCTATGGGGTCTATCGCATGTATCACTGATCATACACTCACGATAGCACGCACACCTGTTCTAGCTAAGGGGCCGGGCGCGTGCCTTCTCCCTGGATGGCGTGGCGGACCCAGCCCGTCGCCGCGCCGCCTATGTGGCCGTCTTGCGCGCGCATTAGTGCGTCAAACGGCGGAAATGGACAGCTCCATGGATGACACGAACGGGCGGGATGAGGCCGTCTCCGCTGAGACGGCGGACACGGCGGATGCGGGAAACGCGCTGACGGAACGCATGATGGTGATGTTGGAGCTGGCCTACCACGGCCACACCAACGGCGAGATCGGCACGCTGCTCGGCGTCAGTGGGCACGCCGTCAAGAATCGGCTCGCGCTGATCTATAAGCGCGTGGGTCTGGACCAGCGGCCGGGGCCGGGGGGGCGTCTGGCCGCCCTCCGTTGGTGGCACGCGGAGCGCCGCCACAATCGCCGGGTGGTGGCCCGCGTCGCTATCCTACGGGCGCATCATCCGCGCGTCCGGGTAGACACAGAGAGAGAGGAGCGGGCGTCTTGATGGACACGGCGGACCCGCCGACAGTGGCGGCGGAGACGGAGGCGGCCCGCGCGTTGCGCTCCTGTGTGGGGCCGCGCCGGGCGGAGGTGCTCGACCTGGTCGCGCGCGGGGCGACGACCAAGGAGATAGCGGCCGCGCTGGGCATCTCGCCGGAGACCGCGCACGACCATGTGACCCTGCTGCTGCACGGGTTCGGTGTGCGCAACCGGACCGCGCTGGCCTGCCTCTATCACGGCGGGACGCCCGTCCACGGCGGCCGTCCCCCGCGCGCCTTCTGGCGGCGGATCGCGCGGGAGGATTAGCCGTGTCGACGGGAGGGAGACCGGAGACGCCGCGCTGTCCGCCGGCCATTCCTGAGCGCGCCATTCAGGCCGCGTGCATAGAGTATTTGCGGTATCGGGGCTACTACGTCCAGCGGCTCAACAGCGGGGGCATCCGCGACGCGCGCCATAACCTCGTGACGCTCGCGGCGGCGGGCACCCCCGATGTGTTGGCGATTAAGGATGGCTGGGCGCTTTTTGTCGAGGTCAAACGACCGGGTAACAAGCCGACCGCGCGGCAAGAGGCCATGATGGAGACCCTGCGGAGCTATGGCGCGCGCTGCCTCGTCGCAACGTCGGTGGAGGACCTCCAGGCAGCCGGGATCTAACCTCGCTCATGCGCCCGGCCCCTTGGTCCCAGCCCGCGCGTCGCGTACCGTTGAGCCAACAGCAGACAGAGCGCGTATCCACGCGGATCACACCAACGGTCCACGCCAGGCGGCGACAGAGCGAAGCGAAGGGAGGGACACGATGACAGAGGGAGAACCCTACATCTACCTGGCGCTGACCCGCGCCGAGGTCGAATATTTGAGTGACCAGACCAGCGCGCAGAAACCACTGACACGCGACCTGTCCGTGCGCCTGGCCGGCGCGTTGGTCGAACTCGCGGCCGTCGATGCCCTCCGGGTAGCGCACGGGTTGACCGTGACGATCCCGGCGTCCGCCGCCGAGGCGTCCGCTGCTGAGGCCGCTTGATGGGTATCACCCCCCGGCCTGCCCGTTTACCGCGGCACGCCTGTGCGTCGTGTGCGGTTCTCGCCGTGGCGCCGGTGCAGCCGGACCGACCCGCGCGGTTGACCATGCGGGAGGCGCGGGTGCGCTGTGTGGAGCGCGACGGACGGCTGCTGATCGCTTGGCGCACGGAGCGACCAGCGGACCAGCGGGCGCTGCGCGACGACTTCCGCGCGACATTTCGGACCCACGGAGAATCGACCTGGCGCGCCAAGGAGAGTGTGTGGAGCGTGCCGCTCCGGCTGCGGGATCGGCTCGCTGAGTGGGTCTCGGCGCGCTTCGAGCTGGGCTGCGAGCTGGGCTATCTGCCGTGGGATGAGACCGCGCGGCCCGCCTACATGACTGAGGCGGGCTAACCACCCTTGCCCGGCCCCTTGTCTCCCCGCACGATGTCGCCTAGCCTACACGCGCATGAGGCGAGCTGGCAGGTCATCTCTGGACACCGCCCCTGACTGTGTGGGGTCGTTGCGCGCTGTAGGTGCGCGCTTACAGGTGATCTGTTGACGCCTCGTTTCGTGTGTGTCCGGGGCGTGGTCCACGTCTTATCGCCGCGCGCCCGGACACTCCATTGTCCGTATCCAACGTCCGTGATCCGAAAGGGCACCCGCACATCTATGGGCCGCAGTAGTGATCCTGAACGCGAGGTCCGCCGCGCCAACGTCTATCGCCTGTTCGTCGCCGGCCAGAGTTACCGCGCCATCGCAGCCGAACTGGGCATCGACAAGGACACGGTGACCGATGACGTGCGCGCCCTGACGGGCCGCCTGGACACCTGGGCCCTGGGCCAGAAAAAGCGGGCCCTGGCCTACGTCGTCGCCACGTATCAGCGCGTGATCGACGAGGCCTGGGCCGCCTATGACGACGAGTGTGCGCGTGAAAAGGACTGGCTCGACGGCAAGTATGACCGTGAGCACCAGGTCCCGGACCCCGACGGCGGCGTGCATAAGGAACTCAAAGCGCCTCCGTTCAAGAGCTTGAAGGTGGCGTGGCTCAATACGATCCGTGAGACCTGTATGGCGTACAGCAAACTTGCCGGCGTCGACGCGCCACAAAAGGTCGCGCTCACGGATACGGACGGCAAAAACGCCCCGCTTACCTTCACCATCTCTATAGATCGGACGCGTGAGGGAGGCCCGGACCTATGACAGCCGCGACACGGACACGACCTGTTCCCCGGACCACGCCCCCGCCGGCGGCCCCGTCGACGTCGGCGGCCCCGGCCTCCCCCGCGCGCGCTCTGGTCTACGAGCGGCCATGGATGTATCCGAAGCAGACCGAGGCCTTCTTCTGTCCCGAGCGCTACAGCGTGATCGAGGGCAGCACCAAATCGGGAAAAACCGTGTCGTGCATGTGCTGGCTGGCCGAGCAGGCCATGGCCTGTACGGTCCCCGGCCGCAACTATTGGTGGGTCGCGCCGATCTATCCGCAGGCGCGCATCGCGTTCCGTCGCCTCAAGCGTGGCCTGCCCCCGGAGGTGTACACCGCCAACGAGACCGAGCTCACGCTCACGCTGGCCAACGGGGCGGTGTTGTGGTTTAAGGGTGGTGATAAGACGGATAGTCTGTACGGCGAGGATGTGTACGCGGCGGTGATCGACGAGGCCAGCCGCGTCAAGGAGGACGCCTTCCACGCCGTGCGCTCCACGCTGACCCAGACGCGCGGCCCGTTGCGCATCATCGGCAACGTGAAGGGGCGGCGCAACTGGGCCTATCAGCTGGCGCGTCGCGCGGAGTCGGGTGAGCCCGGCATGCGCTACACCAAGATCACCGCGCGCGACGCCGTGGCCGCCGGCGTGCTCGACGCCGAGGAGATCGAGGATGCCCGCCGCACGTTGCCCGACGCCGTGTTCCGTGAACTCTACCTGTGCGAGCCGAGCGACGACGGTGGCAACCCCTTCGGCCTCTCGGCCATCCGCACGTGCGTGGCGCCCCTGTCGTCGCTCGCGCCGGCGGCGTGGGGCATCGACCTGGCCAAGAGCGTCGACTATACCGCCTGCGTCGCGCTCGACGCGCAGGGTCACACCTGCCGCGTGGAGCGGTGGCAGTCCCCCTGGCGCGAGACCATCGCGCGCATCGAGGACCTGGTGGGTTACACGCCGGCGCTTGTCGACTCGACCGGCGTGGGCGATCCCATCGTGGAGGCCTTGCAGCGGCCGTACGCCCAGGCGACCGGGGGGCGGCCAGGCGCGACGGCCGTCGCGCCTGGCCGCCCCAACTACGAGGGTTTCAAGTTCACCGCGCAGAGTAAGCAGCAACTGATGGAGGGGCTAGCCGTGGCCATCCAGCGGAGTGGGATCACCTATCCCGCGGGAGTCATCGTGGACGAACTTGAGACCTTCGAGTTTGAGTACACGCGGACGGGCGTGCGCTATCGCACGCCGGAGGGCCTGCACGACGACACGGTGTGCGCGCTGGCCCTGGCCACAGCCAAGCTGGGCGAGCCGAAGGTCGCGGCGCTGCCATTTACGGCTGGTCGGGTCATCGCCGGCGCCGGCGCGCGCCGCTAGAGAAAAGGACGGGGGACGCGGGACATCATGGCACGAGCGACATGGCGCGAACGGTTGAACGAGGCGGCCAGAGCCCTACGCGGGCGACGGCCGGTCTCGCGTCCCCTCGCGCGTCCAGCCAGGCCCACTCCTCTCCCCGCCCAGGGACAGACGCGCGCCTCAGCGGAGGGCGCGGCCCCGCTCTCGCTGGGGGGTATCGCCACGCCGGGCGGCGCCGCGCCCGCGGTCACCACGAACAAAGACACGGGCACGATGACGAGCCCGCCGGCGCTGGCGGGCGGACGACAGACGCAGCCCGTCAACCTCAATCCGTTCGGCCTGGGGTCGTTTAGCTTCATCTACCGCCGCGAGTACCAGGCCCTCGACCTCGCCAGCATCGATACAAGCCAGTTCGAGGCGGGGCAGCTCCTGACCCTGCTCGCCGACCTGAACCCCGACGTGTCGCTGGCCCTGTGGAACGTGCTACGTGTCAGCGGGACTGACCTGACCTTCAAGATCACCACGGTCGGCGGGGCCGACGACGCGCGGGGCCAGGCGCTGCTGGAGGCCGTGGTCGGACGCCTCAACCGCCGGCAGGGCGGCTTCCCCGCGCTCGTCGTACAACTCCTGTCCTCCGCTTTCATCCAGGGGGCCGTGGCGCTGGACATCGCGCCGACGGACGCGCTCGACGACGTGGAGGACATCTTCGCCGTCAACCCGAACACGATCTGGTTCCAGCGCGACGAGAACCAGGTCCCCGTGCCGTTCCAGAAACAACAATGGGCCTGGGGGTCGGGCGTCCTGCCCTACCGCCGGCTGAACCAGGAGCTGTTCGGGTATACCCCCATCGACGCCTACGTGGACGATGTGTACGGCCGGCCGCCGGCCGCGCCTGTGCTGCAAAACGTATTCTTCCAGGCGCAGGTCTACCGCGACCTGCAACGGGTGATCCACGCCCAGGGCTGGCCCAAGATCGACATCTCGCTCTTGATGGAGGTCATCCTGAACGTCGCGCCGCAGGACGTGCGGCAGGACCCCGACCAGTTCGCGCTGTTCGTGCAGGCGCGCCTCGACGACATCATCGGCGCCTATAACTCCATGAACCCCGACGATGCCTATGTCCATCCCGACTACGTGGCGGTCAACTCGACGAACGCGGCCGCCGGTTCCCAGCTCTTCGACGTGTCGAAGCTGCTGGCCGCGATCCGCATGCAGGTCATCGCCGGCTGCAAGACCTTGCCGGTGCTGATGGGCGAGCATGTGGGCTCGACGGAGACGTACGCCCAGGTCGAGCTCAACATCTACGCCGCGACGATCGACGTGTTCCGCGAGGCGACGGGCAACGCGCTGGCGTGGGCACTGGGCGTCGCGCTCCAACTCCTGGGGCACGCGGCCCTGGTCGCGCCGGTGTGGGCGCCGGTGGAGATCCACAACCGGCTCCTGCAGGCGCAGGCCATCGCGCAGGAGCAGGCCAACTGGGCCTACAGCCGCGACCAGGGCTGGGTTAGCCAAGACCAGGCAAGCGAGGCAATCACGGGGTCGAAGGCGGTCAGCCCAACGCCAATCGCGCCCCAGGGCAGCGTGCCCGATCAGAAACCGGCCGCGCCGGCCGGGCCGCCGGCGACGCCCTAACGCGCGAGGAGATGACGACGATGAATGGACAACCGTGGAAGGACACGATGACGATGACCTGTTCCCAGTGCGGCCGTGACGTGCCGCTGTTACCGACCGAGGACGCGCGCCTATGCCCCTACTGCGGCCAGGGCAAGATCGTCCGGTCCGACCAGAACGCGCCGGGCGTTCTCCCGACCTCCCGCCCGGAGCGCGGAGATGACAGGCCAGGACGGACGCAAAGGAGGGACGTCAATGGCGGGTAATGCACAGGACTTCGATGAACGGGAGGACGTTCTCCTCGACGGCGGGGCCACGCGCGGAGACATCGTGTCCCTGGGCGAGCCGAGCGACGACGAACTCGACATCATCAACCGGCGCAGCCCCAAGACGCTGACGCGCGGCGATATCTACGTGGCCGACGCGCGCCCCAGCGACACGTCGCTCGACTCCTATTTCACGCATATGGACCCGGGCACGACGCTGGCCAACTTCGCCGAGGACGCGGCGGCTGGCGTGCCGATCCTGAACAACCACGGCTCGACGCGCGGGATGTTCGCGGGCGACCTGCCCATCGGCCGCTCGATCACCGGTCAGGTCATCCACGACACCCTGGTGACGCCGCGCGGATACCACATCAAGGCGTCGAAGACGAAGCCGGCCTTCGCCAGTTCGTTTTACCTGCCGCGCGGATTGACGACGAGCACGACGTCGAACGACGACATCATTCGCGCCATCGAGTCGGCGGTCCTGACCGACCTCTCGGTGACGTTCGGCGACGCGCCCGGGCGCGTGCGCGGGGCGGGCTACTGGTACAAGTGCGACGAGTGCGGGGAGGACCTTATGCGCTCGCGGGAGTGTACGCACTTTCCCGGCATGATGGTCACCACGAACGAGGGCAAGGACAAGCATCGCGCCACGGCCACGGTGATGGACGCGGGGCTCAAGGAGTACAGCCCGGTGTGGCGCGGGGCCAACCCAGGCGGGACGATCCCGGCGCGCATGGTGGACAAGGGCCAGCAGCTCGTCGCCGCCGGCGTCCTCTCGGAGGCTGATGTGCGGGATATCGACCGCATGACGGGGCGCCACATGGCGCGGCACATCGACTGGCAGGCCGCCCTGGGCGGCAGGAGGACGTTCGACATGGCAGGAAGCACGAGGCAAGACGGCGGCGGCGCGCCGGTCGGCGAGGCGGAGAGTGCGCCGTCGACGGAGGCGCCGGATGCCACACGGACGGACGCGCTCGACGAGGCGCTCAATGGTCCACAGGACGACGATGACGCCGGGCGTGATGTCAACCCGCCCGACGCGGGCAACACCGGCGATGCGGGCCGGGAGCACGCGAGCGGGACGTTCGCTGGCCTGTCGGCGGAAGCCTCGGCGGAGATCGGGCGCGCCCTGGCGGCGGCCGGGATCACCCTCTCCGGCGCGCAGTCGCCCGCCGACGCGATCAGGACGGTCGTCACGGAGCGCGACGAGCTCAAGCCGCGCGCCGACGACGGCGACGCTTTCCGGCGCTACCTGGTCGAGCTCAACCACAAGTCGGGCGTGCGCGCGATGGGCGCGAGCTACGGCCGCGCGGTCAACGACCGCATGCTCGGCGCGCTCTCCGTGGCCGACCTGCAAGACGAACTGGAGCGACGCAACCTGGCGGCGCGCGAGCGGTTCGGCGCGCGCGACAATCCGGCCACGGACGCGGATGAGCTGCGCGCGCGGTTCCGCGCGGGACCGGGCGGGCGGCAGACGCAGCCCGCGGGCGGCCCGCTGGGCGGCAGCGGGGGGACGGCCCCTGTGACGGGGGCAACGGCAGGCGCGGCCGCCGGGGCGCGCCGCAATTCGTCGAGTTTCAAGGCCGGCGGCACGCGCGGGGCGCGCGGCAACAGCAAGTAAGACGTGTCCCGCGCGCGGCGTCGGGACGTGGACATACCAATGGAGGGGCAAAGCAATGGCAAGCGTACGCAAGGTCTACAAGTTCAACCGGGTCGCGGCCAAGTACATCACGTACCCCGGCGACGGGACCATCGTCCCGCCGGCGCTGACGGCCAACGGATTCGCGCCGGGGATGTCGGCGCAGGTGGGGCTGGCCGCGACGAACGTCGCGACCGGGCAGGGCGGACCCGTCGCCGGACTGGGCGCGGCCGGGGGCTACCTGCTGGGCCAGATCCGCGTCGTGGAGCCGGACGGGGCGGTGGGCGTTCAGCACACCGGGTACATGCACCTGCCGTTCGTGACCGGCGTGAACGTGCCGCTAATTGGCAAGCCCGTGGCCGTGGATGGCGCGGGCAATGTGCAGGTATCGACCACGTTCCTGGGTGCGATGTGCGAGGGCTTCGAACTCGACCCCGAGCCGGTGCAGCCCGGCGCCGTTGCCGTCCTCAAGTGTATCGTCCGTAAATACTAGGCGTCCCATTCGACGCCTATCCGCCTGTTCGACCCGCCGCGCCCCCCGGGGTGTGAGCCACCTAGAAGGAGCACGAGACCAATGGCAGAAATCGAGATTCAGACCGCGGATCGGTTAGCCGATCCGCGCGAGGCGCCGGTCGGCATCGACATGGTGCGCCGCGCGCGCGCCGCCGGCCTGACCGTGAGCGCCTACCTCAACGAGGTCCAGCCCGGCGACCCCGACGACGAGTTGGACGCCTACGAGCGCCAGCTCGCGCGCTTCAACATCCGCACCGAGGACGACCACCGCAGCGGCCTGCCCGCCTCGACGGTGGGCGAGTTCTGGAAGCCCAAGACCAACGACGGCAAGCGCGACCTACCCCGCGAGCAGTGGGCTACGGAGCGTTTCGAGTCGAACCAGCCGCAGTCCTGGGCCTTGTTCCCCGAGTTCATCAACCGCATCCTGCGCGTGCAGCCGCTCGCCGACGACGTGCTCGCCGACCTCATCGCCGTCATGACCGGTGTCGACGAGCCCGTGTATCAGTCCATCTACCTGAAGGACACGGTGCAGGGCCGCCGGCTCTCGCGCGTGGCCGAGGGCGAGGAATTGCCGCGCCTGTTCGGCAAGATCGTCTCCCAGTCGGTGACGCTACCCAAGTACGGCGGCGCGCTGGAGATGACGTACGAGATCCTGCGGCGTATCCGCATCCCCTTGTTCACCGTCATCACCGAGCGCGTGCGCGCGCAGGTGCGCCAGGACCAGGCCGCCGACGCGGTCGACGTCCTCGTGAACGGCGACGGCAACAACAACGCGGCCACGAACTACAACGTGACCACGCTGGACAGCGCCGCCGCGGCCGGCCCCGGCACGGTGACCGACCCGTACCTCGCGCAGCAGGGCGACCCGGCGGCGACGTCGACCATCGCCAAGAAACTCACCTACCAGGCGTGGCTGCAGTGGCGCGCGAGCATGTACCCGCTCGGCATGACCGCCGTCGTGGGCCGCATGAACGAGATCTTGCAGGTGCTCACGCTGCAGATGCCGACCATCAACCCGACCCTGCTCCTGGGCCTGCTGGAGGGCGGCAACGGGCAGGTCAAGATGGGGCGCGTGGAGTTGCCCGACAGCGAGATCTGGAGCGATGTCAAGCTGATCTATTTGCCGTACGCGCCGGGCGGGATGCTCGTGGGCCTGAACAAGAGCCAGGCGCTCGAGATGTTGATGGAGAACGACAGCGAGATCGCCGAGAACGACGCCGACATTCTGCATCAGCGCCGTTATCTCACCATGTCGCAGAACGTCGGGTTCTCGAAGATCATCACCAGCGCCTCTACCACGTTGTCGCTACAGTAGACGCGGACACACGGGCGGGACAAGAGGCGGCGGGGCGTGACCGGATCAAACCAACACGGCGTGCCGGCGTTGTGAGGATCTGTAGCGGTCACAGGGGACGTGCGGCGGGTGTACAGGGGCGGCGTCCCACTGAACAGTAGAGAGGACGGAGGGCATAGACCATGGCCGGAACAATCGCGGTTCGCACGACGCACAGCCACGGGAAGCAAGGGTAATCCCTGTGTTATTCGCGCCACCGTTTGCCCGTGCGTATCTGGCTGACATGGGTCGGGGAGATGCCAAAGTGGCGCCCGATCTCGGGGCAATTTCCTGTGTCGGCGCGAATAGCTCTCACCATGTCCCACGTCAGTTTCGCGCGTGCGCCACGCCGAGAGTTGGTCGCATTATCGACGGGCTCTGTGTGGTCTGGATTGCAACAGTCGTGCTGGCGGCAAAGATGGTCGAGTTGCTTGCCGGCGGGGATAGGACCACGCAACTGTTCGTACATGGCACGGTGAGCCAATACCCCGCCCGGCCGTATATCCGGGGCGCTGTACACTCCATAGCCGTCTTTATTCAGCCGACCTTGCCAGATCCAACACAGTGTCTTAAAGCCTCTATTGACGAGCGCATACCCTTCCTGGTAGCGCTTTTTATGGTGGCCTTGAAGATAAAGCAGCGGTTGGCCTTTGATGCGACCAGGGGCGGGACCAGTACGGCGGGATACGGGCGTTTGCTTCCCACAGCCGCAGTGGCAATAGCCGTGCGGAACGTTGTCCATAGAGGAAAGCCTCCTTGTGGCTGGGCGCTCTTGCTGAGGGAGACACCACATATAGCCACGCGGAGGCATGAAAAAACGCCCCTATGGTCCAGTCCCCCTCAGCACTTTCACTATAGCACCTCAAGAGAAAGGATCGTTCACAATGGCTGGAACAATTGCAGTCAGGACAACACACAGTCATGGTGTGTACAAAGAACACCACATCGACGGAGCGGAACACCACGACATCCACGTCACGGGCTTCGACTCCGAGGACGGTCAGGTCATCCGCGATGAGGACGGGCAGATACTCACGCCCGTCCAGGACGTACCGCGCACGGCGGGCGTGTCCGCCGCCATCGCCGAGGGTCGGCTCATCGACGTGTTCGATGAGCGGGAACGCGCGCGCATCGACGGCGCCGTGGAGGGCGCCCGCGCGCGGCGTAAGACGGCGAAAACAGCGGCCCCGTCCAGCGCGACGGCCACGCAGGTGGCCGTCGCCGGCGGCGTCTCGGAACCGAGCGGCGTGGGCGAGGCCACCGGCGCCGAGGGCGCCCAGAAAGCTACCGAGCAGGCCGCGGCCGAGGGCTCGAAGGGTAAGTAGCGTCGACGGACCGATTGGGATAGACACGAGAAAGAAAAAGGGAGAAACGCGCCATGCCGTTGCCGGTGTATCAGCCACGGATCTTCACGAGCGCGGACGCCTACGCCCAGGTGCGTAGTCTCTGCCTGCCGCTCGTGCCGCCGGCGCGCGCCCTGGCGCTTGTCCCCGACGCCACCATCGCGTCGTTCGGGGTGCTGGGGCGCGCCGAGGCGACCGTACTAACGCGCGTCGCCTCGGCGGCGGACCTCGCGGCCATCCTGGCCGGGGCCGCTGTCCCGGCGCTCTACGCGGGCGGCAATGGCGCGCAGGCCCAGGCCTTCGTGATCGCCGCCGCCCTCAGTTTCACCTGCGCGCACCTCGTGCCACTCCTACAGCAGCTCATCGCTACGCAGGAGCGCACCGAGATCATTTCCGTCACGCGCAGGATCGACTGGGCGGCGACGCAGCAGGAGTACATGCGCCAGGGCTACGAGTCTTTGGGCCGGCTGCGCCCGGCCGCCGCGTGGCCGTCGCTCTCCATGGCGCCGGCCGGCGCGTCGCCGTTCGACCCCGACAGCCCGACCTACGGACAGGGCTGGCCGGGGACCAACGCGCCGATCGGGCGCGGACGGGGCTGGTGGTAGTTGTGTCGTCCGTGTACGATATGTTGCTGTCCGATCCCGCGAACGCCGCGACGCTGATGGATAACGCCGGGCTCAACCCGTTGGAGTCTAGCCTGATCCTCTCCAACGCGGCCGCCCTCAAGAGCCTGCGCAATAGCGCCGACTTCACGACGGGCGTGCTCGACGCGGGCACGGCGATCGCGCCCGGTCAGTTGATCGACCGCGGGGGTGAGTGGTACCTGGTGGCGAAGGTCCTGAACCTGAGCGCCGTAACCCTCGCCCCGTTCATTCCGGTACGGGTCCAATTGCAGCACCTGTTGCCGCCTTTCGCCGGCACACGCGGGGTCGGCGGCGCGACCGTCACGATCAGGATGGTGGTACGCGAGGACAAGGAGTCACAGGATACGACCACGGCCAGGGATCGCCTCGACGGCCTTGTGCCAGCCGGAATGGCCGTCGAGATTGGCGATCTCTACACCTACGGGCTGTGGGTCTACCGCGTCGACGACGTGCAACCGGCCGCCATCGACGGTCATCAGTATGGGCAGGACGTGCATATGACCAAGTACGGACCCGCCTCGGGCAACGCCGCGCAGTACATGCTCATTAACGCGACGGTGAGCGTTAGCCGCAACGGTCAGCACAGCGTGCCCGCCTACACGAATCGGCGTGTGGGGCTACGCTACCCCAGCACGGACGAGCAAATCGCCGCGGGCATGGGCGCGCTCGATCCGGCGCATATCGTGGATGCGCCGGACGCGGACTACAAGCGGGGCGACGTGGTGACGATCGTCGCCCTGGACGGCTCGACGGCCGCGCCCGACCCGGCGCAGTACCGCGTGGGCCGCGTCACGCGCCAGCCCGACCCGCTCGGTCTGGTGGATGTGCAGCTCATCGGAGGCCCGTCGTGAGCGCGTCCCTCACCGTCGACACCCGCCAACTGACCGCCGCGGCGGCCATCATCCGGCATGAGCAGGGGCGCCTGGGTCCGGAGGTGCGCCTGGTCGTCCAGCGCATCCTCGCGGACGCGAAGGCGGCGATGCAACAGGCGACGCCGCGCGGTCAGGACACGCCCGCGACGCCGACGAACAAAGTCCATGCTCAGGATCAGTGGCACGCGACCATCAACACCGACGACGGTGGCCAGTTGACCAACGACGCGCCCTATCTGCCGTTTCAGTTCCTCGGGACCCAGGCCCACTTCATCGCCCCGATCGCCGGGCGCGTGGGCGCCAACGGACGCCCCGCCGCGCTCGCTTTTAGTGTGGGTGGTTCCTTCGCCTTTAGTAAGGGCCACGAGGTCGGCGGCGTTCAGATCAATCAGCGCCTGGTCGATACACTGGACGCCTCGCGCGTCATGGCCGAGCGGCGCGTCGCGGCGACGGGCGAGGCCGTGCTGGTACGGACGCATGTGGCGTTGGAGACGGTGGAAAAACCATGAGCTTTATCGACACGCTCGACCGCCTGGTGGCGACACTCGCGCCGCTCGTGCCCGGCGTCACGCTGCTGGATCGACCCGTGGACATCTACGCGCCGGTCCTCCCGAGCATCAACCTGTTTCCGTACACCCTGCGCACGACCCAGGTGTGGCCGGGCGAGCGCGGCCAGGCCGACGGCGACCCGGCCAGCCAGCAGAACATCTACGGCTACGTGTACCTGCACGCGCCGGCGGACGTGGCCGGCGAGACCAAGCAGGCGGCCGTGTCCGACATGTATACCGCCGTGGCGGCGCTCGATGCCGCCTTCGCCCGGCGTTCCGTGCGCGTGCTGAGGGACGCCCAGGGCCTGGATTGGGCCATGTCCGTCGGCGATCTCTTCGAGGTCACGTTCGACCCTCAGGGGCCGTATATCCGCTATCTGGATCAACTGTTTATCGGCTGCTACGGGCGCGTGAGCGTCCGCGAACTTTTCACCCCGGAGGTCTACGACTGATGAAAGTAACGAACACCGCCGGCGCCGTCATGCGCACGCCGACCATCCAGCCGGAGGAATGGCAACCCGGCGAGAGCCGCGACCTGGCCGAGGCCGAGGCCCGCGCCCTCGCCACGAGCAGCACGTTTACCCTCGCCGCGGCGGAGGACGCGCAACCGACGCCCGTGCAGCCTGCCCAAGCCGCGCCCGTTGAGGCGCAACCGCAACCGGAGCCCACGCCCGCGCCGGCCGATCCGTCGCCCGGCGCCTCCGCTGAGGCGCCGGCGCAACCTGCGCTCTAACGCTCTAACCACGACAGAGGAGGACAGAGGATATGACTGTATTCGCACCGAGCGTTGGCTCACAGGTCATCGTCGCGTATGGGCTAGAGGTCACGCCCGGCGTGGCCGTCCCCGCGACCGACTACGTGCGCGTCGAGGAGATGCCCACGCTCAAGTGGGACCCCAAGCGCCAGAACCTGGAGACCGCCGGCGGCTCCTTGATCGCCGGCCAGGAGATGGTCGAGCTCGACGGCTCGGTCAAGGGCGACGTGATCCTGCCCGTGCGTGGCGACGCCGGCTGGAAACTGCTGGCCACGCTCATGCTGGACGCCGTGACCGGCAGCGCGGCGCCGTACACGCATACGCTGACGCCGCGCGCGCCCAAGACGTTTACCTTGTACATTCAGCGTGGCGGGAACTGCCTGTCCTACGCCGGCTGCACGCCCGAGAAGCTCGTGCTCATGCTCAACCACACGACCCCCTTCAAGGGGACCTTGTCGGTGACGGGGTTGGGCATCCCCACCCCGGCGGCGCTCCTCACGCCGGTGTTTACGGTCGATCAGGTCTTCACCTTCTCGCACCTGCAGCCGATGCTCCTGCTCGGCAACGGAGCCACGGCGCAGAAGGACGTCGACGACATCGAGGTGACGATCACGTTCGGCAACGTCGATCGGTACGGCGCGGGCGGGGCCGGCTTGCCCACCACGATCGTGCCGGGCGTCGAGAGCGTCGAGTGGAAGTTCTCGCGGCTCTTCCGCGACGACGTGGAGCAGGCGCTCTTTTTGACGCGCATGATGGCGCCGGGGATCATCCAAGCGCAGCTCGTCAACGGGACGAAGCAGCTCACCCTCAAGTCGGGGGCGGCCTATTACGACATGCAAAGCCACAAGGCGGCGATCAAAGACGCGATCACCGAGGACTACCAGTGCAAGACGCTGCCGGACGCCTCAGGCAATCTCATTGGCCTGACGCTGGTCAACAGCGTGGCGGCCGCGTACAGCAGCTAAAGGAGAGAGTGAGACATGCCGAAGTTCTACCGCGCCGACCAGCCCGCGCAAGGCGAGCCGGTCAAGCGCGACACCTGGGAAGCGGGCGACGTCGTGTACATGCGCTCCGCGTTCACGGTGGCGATGCAGCGGGAGTTGGCCCGCTCCACGCCGCTGCCCGCGGGCATGACCAAGGCCCAGTTCGTCGCCTTGCCGGAGGACGAGCGGCGCCAGATCGTCGAGGCGCAGACCGACGACATCAGCATGGGCATTGCCCTCGTCCGCATGATGGTCACGGGCTGGACGTTCCGCTATCCGCCCACCGACGAGCAGACGGCGGCCGGTCAGCCCGGCGACCTCGTGCCGGTCACGGACGAGACTATTGGCGAGCTCGACGACGACGACTTCCAGTTCCTCACCGATGAGGTGCAGAAGCGCATGAAAAGCGTGACAAGTCCCACCGACGTGGCCGCGGAGGTCCCGCTGGCGCCGGAGACGTTTCCGCCGGCACCTGCTCCTGACGATCAAGGGCAAGTTCCTACATGAGGTTGATCCGCGCGTCCTGGCCCTGGCCGAGACGTGCGAGATCGTTGCCGCCAGTGGCTGGACGCTGGCGTATATCGACGCCCAGCCAGCCGGACGTATGACCGACATGGCCGCCTATTGGACCGCCAAAAACGCGTATCGAGATAGCCAGAGAGGGTAAGGAACAGTGTCGGATCTCACGTCCAACCTCTATCTGGCTATCCATGCGCGTGACCTGACCGGCCCCGGCCTGCTGGGGGCGTCCGCGCGCCTCCGGTCGTTCGGTGCTATCGGCGCGCTCGCACTGACGGGCGTCGTCGCCGGCTCCATCAAGGCCGCATCACAATTTCAAGGCATGACCCAATCCATCGCCAACAACACGACGATGGGGCAGGGTGGGCTCGACCGGATGCGCAAGACAATCCTGGCGTTGGGCAACGACTCCAATGTGCCGCTCGACCAGCTCGGGCAGGGCTACATGCGCGCCACGAACCTGGGCTACGGCGCCAGGGACGCGACGGACATCCTGACGTCGGCGATGAAGAGCGCGGCGTCGACGGGTTCCAACACAGCCGATACCACGAACACGCTCGCCTCCGTGATGCACGAGTTCAACCTCCAGGGCGCCGCCGCGGCGAAGACGATGGACATCCTGCACCTCGCCAGCGCGCAGGGCAACACCACGCTTGAGCAATTCACCACCGGGGGCAACAAGGCCATCGCCATGGCCGCTAACCTGGGCGTGCCGCTCGACCAGGTAACGGCCGCGCTCTCGGCGATGACGCGCCACGGCAACATCGCCAACGCCTCAACGACGATCGTTGGCATGCTCTCCAAGATCGTGAACCCGGCGAAGTCGGCGCAGAAGGAATTGGCGAAGCTCACGCTCTCGAGCGGCGTCGACCTGCTTGGTGACTTCACCCCTGCCGGCCTCAAGGCGAAGGGCCTCACAGGCATCCTGGCCGACCTCAAAGCGGCGACGGGCGGCAACACACAGGAGATCTTCAGGATCATCCCCGCGCTGCGCGGCGGCCAGGCCGCGATGATCCTGACCGGCAACGGCGCGAAGGACTACACAGGCATTCTGAGCAGCCTCAACGGCGTTACGGCCAAAAGCGGGATCACGGCGAAAGCCTACGCGGCGACACAGCAGACAGCCCAGTACGCCTTCGGAGCGCTCGGCAACAAGGTGCACATCTTGGCGATCCAGCTGGGGACGCAGCTGCTGCCCTACGCGACGATGGCCGCGCAGTGGCTGGGGTCCCACCTGACGAGGGCCGTGTCCCTCGTGACCTCCCACGTCGGCCAGTTAGGGCACGCGGTCCAGACGGTGAGCGGTGTCATCCAACATCACACCGCGCTGATTGGTCTTCTGGCTCATGGGCTCACGCTCGCGGCGTCGATCATCGGTCCCATGGTTCTCGCGTACAAAGGCTATACGCTCGCGGTCAAACTGGCCGCGGCTGAACAGGGCGCGCTCAATTTTGTCATGAACATGAACCCCATGGTGCGCGTCGCCCTCGTCGCGGCAGGGCTCGCCGGCGCCGTTATCTACCTGTATACCCATGTCAAGGGCTTCCACGACCTGGTGGATCAGGTCTGGTCGTTCCTGTCGTCGAACTTTGGCCCCATCCTGACCTCCATCGCCGGGACGCTTAAGACCGCGCTGGCGGCGGCCGTCGATTATGTCCACGATCATAGCAAGCAATGGCTCGACATGCTCAAGAACGTGTGGAGCTTCCTGTCTACGACCTTCGGGCCAATTCTCAAGACCGTCGCGGGCATCCTAACCACGGTCCTGGTCGTTGAGATCCAGGCCACGATTGATGTGGTCAAAGCACTGTGGAGCTGGGGCGGGACGCTGGTTAATTTCTGGAAAGGGTCACTCCAACCGGCCATTGGGACGGTAGCCGGCGCGTTCTCCGGCGTGCTGAAAAAGGCCGTGACGGATATCACCACCACCATCGGGAGCCTGTGGCAAAAGGCGCACGACCTGTGGGATATGCTCGCCAACGTGCTCAAGCCGGCCATCAAGCCCGTCGCCGATGTGTTCACCAACGTCTTCGGCAAGGCCTTGAGTGGCATCGCCGACAAGATTGGCGGGCTCATCTCGTCGTTCGGTAGCCTGCTCAGGATGCTGGGTCAGAAAGTCTCCACGTACGGCCTCGACCAGATCAAGAAGACGGTCGATAGCATCAAGGCGGGCGACACCGGCCGAGGCGGCTCCGGCGCCTGGGGAAGCGGCACGACGGGAGTGGGCGCCGGCGCGCATCATGGCGCGGCGGGTATTCCATTCCTTGGCCCATTGCGTGGGTTGGTCGAAGGACGCTTGCGCGCCCTGTCCGGCGACGGCGGCGCGATCGCCCCCAGCCAGCAGGTGTTGGGCTACCACGCAGGGTCCGGCCATCATGGACTGACGGCGGCGCAACGCACGCGTGCCTGGGACGCGCTCCACCCTCCGAGTAAGCCCAAGAAAGGCATCGTCGGCGGGCACAATTACAACACCGACCTGACCACGGCGATGAACACGTACAGCGACGATATGAAGCTATACCGTCAGGGTCTCATCTCGCAGACGAAGATCCTGTCGGACATCGCCGCTATCGGCAAGACTGAGCACGCCGGCCGCCTGACGGACACGACCGCACGGCTACGCAACGACGTGAACACTGCTAATAAGCTAACGACGCATCACGCCACCGTCGCGGCTGGGATCAAAGCCAGAGCCGCGCAAACCAAGCAGCACCATCAGCAGGGCATTGACCTGGGTGCGCTCTACCAGCGCGATAGCATGACGCTGCAAACCGACATGAGGGACCGGAACTTCACTGCCGCGCGCCAGGTGGTCGCCGCCATGACCTCCATCAAGGCGGCGCTGGAGATCCAGTACGGGGTGAGCAAGAACCAGGCGGCAGAGAACGCGCGGGCGTGGTCGGACGATCAACTCTCCAAAATACATAGTGTGGCCACGAAGCCAGCCCGCGCCGATCTCTCCACCCTCTCGGGCTGGGTGAAGCACTGGCGCGACCTGTTCATGGCCGATAAGAAAGCCGGAAACACGGGCGGGGAACTGGCCGACCTCGCCAAGTTCAAGGTCGCGGACCTGGCCTACCAGAAGGCCCTGCGGCCGAAGAATGGCGCGCTGGCCGTAACCCTAGCGAATGACGACTGGAACAAGCTGGGCGGCGCGCTCTCTAACGGCCTGAAGAAGCTTACGGCTCACCCCATGGGCTCCGGCTTTCACCGCTCCGTCTACGGCTACACGAGCCGCCAGCAGGTCGGCCAGGGCGTCGGCCTCGGTGAAACGCTCGTCACGTTCGGCGGCCGCGTCGGCAAAGACCCAGCCCAGCAAATGATCGAGAAGCTGGACGCGCAGGTGCACCAGTTGACGCAGCAGAACGCGGCTCTCACTGCGCTGCTCTCCGTCGCTGAGGAGGGGCGCGACGCCACCATGCGCGTCGGCGACCTGCTCGCGCGGCCACCCCGGTCCACGCCCGGTTCGGGCATCGGCAACCCCCTGCGCGTGCAGGGCCTCGCCACGGCGGTGCGTTAGATGACCGCTCTCTATCCTGGCGACAGGGTTACCCAGTTCGGTGGCCTAGCCTTCTCAGGACGCGGCACGCCCCTGTCCGCGATCGGGCTGGAGCAGGCCGCGGACACGGCGCTCATCCCCTCGATGTCGTACCCGTATGACGTCCGAGGAGGGCAGCCCGGTCCCCTCAAGGACTCATCGTTCTCGACGAGCGTGCTCCTAAAGGCCGGAGCGGCTCATGTCGGTCTCGCCGCCTACAGCGATGTCGAGAGTCAATTCGCTGCTATTCTCTCGGCGCTACAGGGCACATACACCTACGCGGGCGGACAGGTCTCGGGGCAGGTCGGCCAGCTCGTCGTGTTGCGCGCCGACGGCGTGAGCTACGCCGGGGCCTGGGCCAGGATCGCCAAGGTCGAACTGGCCCTGTTGCCGGGTCAGCATACGTACCACTACCTCTTGCCGTTGACCTGGACGCTGCTCTCGGACTTCACCGCCCTGGGGAGCGCGCCCGCGTTGCCCGCCTCGACGCCGGCCTCCGTCGTCGTGCCGTTCGGGCGCGTGGTGTCGCACGCCGTCGTCACGCTTGGCGGCGACGGGCTGCCGGTCAAGAGCATGACCTGGGAATGGCAGGGACAATACAACGTGCGGGCCGGAGCCGGGCGCTACCCCTTCGACCTACGTGGTGTCAGCCCATGTCAGCTTAAGACACCGACGGCGACGTGGGAAACCAGCATCGACGCCACGGCGGGAACGTACGGCCGCGCCGCGTACACCAGCGTCGAGAATCAGCTCAACACGATCCTGTCGGGTCTGGCCGCGACGCCACAGGGCGCTTTGGTCGTGCGACGCGCCGACAACGCAACGACGATGCAGTGTACGGCGCGGCTCACCAAGCCCGAGCTCGGGCTGAAGCCGGGCGCGAACACGCATAGCGTCACGCTTCCGTTGACGCTCAGTCTGTTGTCATCATTCGGTTAAAGAAACGGAGAGGAAAAACCAGACTATGGGCAAAATCGCGGAGATCACCGTCCCGACCGGCGGGCAGGCCACCATTGACTTTACGGCTATCCCGGCGACCTATAAACACCTCGTGTTCACGCTATCGGCGCGGACGAATGGTGCGTATATCGATACGGACCTCGCGCTGACCGTCAATGGCGACACAAGCGCGAGCTATGACGACCAATATCTCTCGACGACGGGCGCGTCCGGAGGCGGCAGCGCGGCGACAGGGGCCACGTCCGCGCGGGCGGGATTGACGGCCGGCGCGAACGCCGTGGCCGGTGTCTTTGCCGAAACGTCTATCGAAATCCTCAACTATGCCTCGACCACGTTCCGCAAGACGTGGCAGGTGGAAACGTTCGACCATGGGAACGACGCCGGCAATGGGTTCAAAATCATCGAGTCGGGTCAATGGCGCAACACCGCCGCGATCACACGTCTGACGCTGACGCCCCCATCCGGCTCTTTTGTCGTCGGGACCGTCGCCACGCTCTACGGCGTGGATCCGCTCACCGCCCCCGGCGCCGGCTTCCTCCTCGCGCACAACACCAACGCGGCCAGTGGCGTCATCCAGGTTGGCGCCGACACGACCGAGACGATCATCACCGGCCTGGACGTGACCCTCGCCGGGGCGGCTACCGCCGCGCCCATCCCCCTCAACTGGAATGTGTGGATATCGCAGAGCCATAGCGGCGTCGTCAAAGGCTGCGCGCTGCGGCTGCGGCGCACCAACGCCGCCGGCGCGCTGCTGGCGTCGCTGGCGCTGGGCGATCCCGGCGGTGATAGCGTGGCGGGACATCAGCAGCAGTGGAGGGACACGCTGTTCGATGATAGCCCGACCGATGGGCACTATGTGATGACAATCCAGAACACGCAAGCGGTCGGCTCGACGTTCTACAGCGACACGCATCAGCTATGGCTGTTCGCGGCGAGCGCGTCGTAACCGCGCATGTCCTCTCTGCTGCTGCTCCTCGCCACGGAGCGCGCCGCGTCGACCGCCGCGCCGCCGCCGGTGTCTATCGGCCACCTCGTCGCTACGCCCGCGTCTGTCACGTTCGCGGCGACGCAAACCGGGGCGGCCGCGCCCGACCAAACGCTCACGCTCTCCAACACGGGGACGGCGGCGCTCGCTCTCTCTGGCGTCACTATTGGCGGCACGAACGCGGCCGACTTCTCGCTGGGCGTTCTGCCCGCGACCATCGCGGCCGGGGCCAGCGCCACCCTGACGATCCACTGTACGCCGGCGGCGACCGGCGCCCGATCAGCGGCGCTCTCCATCGCGCATAATGGCGACAACTCACCGACGGCCGTCCCGCTCGCGGCCACGGGCGTCGCGCCGGCCTACCTCACCGTCGCCCCGGCGGCGCTCACCTTCCCCACCACGCGCCTGCCGGGTACGTCTACGCTGACCCTGACGCTGACCAACACCGGCGGCGAGCCGCTGACCTACAGCACGGCGCTCTCGGGCCTGGCCGCGTCCGATTACACCATCCCCACGGCGGGGAGCGGGACCATCGCGGCCGGCGCGCTGACGACGCTCCCCGTCGCCTTCACCCCCACGCAGGCCGGATCACGCCCGGCCACGCTGACCATCACGGACAACGCGTCGGACGGCCCCACGACGGCTGTCTCCCTGACAGGGACAGGGCAGCTCCCCGCCGGCGCGTTCGCGCCCTACGCGCGGCTGATCGACATCCGCTCCGGCGCCGTCGTCGCGACCACCACGCATGTGGCCGGCTTCAGTCGCACGATGACTCTGGACGCGCCGCTCACCGGCACGCTCTCCGTGCCCGCCTCCGACCCCGGCGCGGCGACCGCATCGAGCGGCACGAGCTTCGGCCAGGCGGCGCTGCAAGCGGCCGGGACCGACGATGGGACCGCGCCTGTCCCCACCATCGTCGAGGTCGGCGTGTCCGGCCCCAGCGGCGCCATCGCCATGCGGCTCAGAGTAACCGCCGTCACGCGCTCCTACAAAGACGGCGCGCCCCTGATCGACATCACCGGCGAAGGCCCCTTGGCGGGCTACGCCGGCGTCGTGATCGCGCACGCCTACTACCCCGGCTGCCAGCTCTCGGATGTCCTGGACGCGACGCCCGGTACGATTGTGCCCGTCGCCGCGGGGACCGCCGGCTTTCTCTCGCCGAACGGGGCCATTCCCTACCTCGGTGGCCTCTTTGCGCGCGCGCCCGGCCTGCCGGGGTGGGCGGGCAAGGCGCTACTCGCCGTCACGCCGTCCGTGGACGCGTCGATCGCGGGGATCTCGACCAACCTGGAGACGCGGGGCGACACCACGCTCCGCGCGCTGGAGGCGGCGACGAAGCGCATGGCCGGCGACTACATCGCCGGCGACGCCTACCCCATCGGCTACCGCGGTCATTACTACGAGGACGCGGCCAGCCTCTCAGCGGCGAGCAACGGCGTCGTCGTCGGGACCATCGGCGGTAGCCCGGCGTCAGGCTTCACCCTGGACGGCAACGGCTCGACGGCGGTCGATGAGACGGTGATGGCGCGCATCGTCGAGGCGTCGATCGAGACCAACAACGCTGACACCTACGGCCAGGCCCTCTTCACCGGCGGCAAGAGCAACGCCGGTTTGCCCGATGGCGCGACGATCACCGGCCTGGGGCTGCTCAATCCCATCGGTAGCGGCGACCGGACCGACTACACGACCTGCCTGCCCATTATCAGCTACCAGACGGAGGATAAGACCGGCGGCGTCGCGTTCTTCAACAACGACGGCGTACTCAGGCCGCTCTTGACCGGCGCCGGGCCGGTCTATAGCCTGTACGTGGACACGACCGGGTCGACGATCTACATTGGGACCGCCGACGGCGTGCTCTCCCGGAGCAGTGACGTGCGGGCCGTGCACGCGTGGACGCCGGTGGGGACGCTGCACGCACGGGTGGTGCGCCTGGCCGTGCAGCGCGACAACGCCGCCGGCGTGCACCTGTTCGCGCAGGCCCAACCGAAGGATCTCAACCTGCACGGCATCTACAGCTACATTGCCGGCGCACCGGGACTGCAGGGCGGGGGCTACGACGGCTGGGCGCCGGCCGTGGTCGGCGCGCATGTCCAATCCTTCGTGATGACGGACTACCGGACTGCCTGGGTCCTGCTCGACAACGACCAGGGCCGCATCCACCAGGTCGGCCTGGGCGGCGGCTCGTCCACGCCCATGACGCCCTATGCCCTCCCGGCCGGGGTGCGGGCCTTCGCGCTCGACCGTGTGATCACCGCCGGCGACGGGTCACACCCGCCCCAGGATAGTATTTGGGCGATGACGAAAGGCGATAGCCAGAGCGCCTACATGCTGGTACGCAACGGCACGACGTGGGGGCCGTTCGCCCCGGCCGACGCCGACGGCTCGCTCGCCGCGGCGGCCGGGGGCGCGGAGCCCACCATCAATGGCGCCGTGGGCCTGGGTGTCACCGTCGGCGGTCAGTACACCAGTGTCTTCGTCTCGACGAGTCAGGGATTGTACTGGAGCCCCACGCTCGACGGGAAGGGCTGGAAAAGCGCCTGCGGCCTGAACGGCCTGGCGGGCGTGTCCATCGCGGGCGTCGCGGCCGGGCAGTACCAGGCGCTCCAGGGCGCGCTTGAGACACGCTTCTTCGCCTACAACCCCAAGCAGTTCTTCTACTCGAGCTCCGACGCGCGCTACTGGCGCGATCTGACCAAGGAGGAGGTGTCGCTGGGCGTCTGGTTCGCGGACCTGGCGCGGCGGGCCAGCGGCGATCTGCCCTCGAACGCCGTGATCACGATTGGCCCGATGGCGTCCTCGCCCATCGGCAACCCGGCCAACACGCACATCCAGGCCACCGGGGCAAACCAGGACCTGCCCGCTGACTGGTACTGGCAACGCACGCTCGACGACTGCCTCGACTGGCAGTACCGCCTGGTCAACCCGGACGCCTCGACCGACGCCTGCCTCGCCTCCGGCCTCTCTGACTTACAGACCAATACGGCCGTGACACCGCTCCGGGCCTCGGGCGACGTGGCCCGCGTGGCCCGCCGCTGGCTCTCCGAGAACAGCGTGCCCGGCCGCACGCTCAAGGCCAGGTGCCCGCTGACGCGCCAGGAGGCGGCGCTGTGGGCCGTGCGGCCGGGCATGCTGCTGCCCGTCAACCTCCAGGACACGATCAATCAGCTAGCGGCCGACGGGGCGAGCATCGTGGGGACACAGGTCGTGCACATGGTCAACGCCTTGTGGTGGGTCATCGAGGCCACGATCACGCTCGACGAGTCGGGAGGGAGTTTGGCCTACGCCGACCTCACGCTCTCGACCGTGCTCAGGAAGGACAAGACGACGCCCCAGGATATAGCGGCCGGATTGCAAGACCAGATCAAGTCGCTCAACTCATTCGGCGCGAAAGGGTAACGGACGCATGGCAACCACCATCATCCAGACGTTCGCCTTGTCCGGGCATATCATCGAGGACACCGGCAACCTTGTGCGGGTGGGGCCGGAGAGCGCCGCCCAGTTTTTGCGCGTGCGCGACGCCACGGTGACATACCAGGTTACGACCGGCGGGCCGATCTACACCGATACCGTACCGGGCCTGCAAGCGGCCGTCGTCTACGGCTCATCGCCAGCGGTGACGACGGTGGACGCGCGGGTGGCGCGCTACGTCACGTTCATCGTGCCCGCGTATGGCGGCACAGCGCCTTTGCAGGTGGCGACCGAGGGGGCGTACAACTACATCGCGCAGCAGGGGTACGTCATCCCGCTGGATATCTGTTTTTTGCAGCACTGGCACTATTATCAGAATACGGGCGGCGTGGTGTTGCCACCGCCGGGCGGATCATGGCTCGGCGGGGCCAGCCTGGGCGCGTTCGATACACGGAGTTGGCAAGGAGGAGGCAGCGTGTCAGGGATCGCCATCAGCTACGGCACCAATAACGTCGATAGGCACGGTCTGGCCGCCGGCGTTTTCTTTAAGTTCCCCAGCGCCCCAACGGGAGACATGACCCTGCTCGACTTCAACACGGGCGCGAATGGCTTTCTGCGCGTGAAACTGGGCACGACCCTCGCCGTGACGATGGAGTTGAGCATAACGAGTCTGGGGGCCGGGTCGGTCGCTGCCGTGCAGCCCAACATCCTCCTGCCTAACACCTGGTACTGGCTGGCGGTGGGCATGGATAAGACCAGCAACGCGCCAGGTAACCCCGCCTGCCAGGTGACGGGTCCGGGCGGGACCATCATGGGCAACGGCGAGATCGCCGTGAGCAACTACTTTGTCGCCTACACCAGCGTCGTCGCGGTGGGCGTGCCCTCGTCCAGCGCGTACCTGGCCTGGCCCAATGCGAGCGGATGGGCCATGAGCAAGTTCCGCATGAGCGGGAATACGCCCTTTACATCACCCACCTATCTGCCCGTGTCGAGCGCGGATATCGCGGGCGACACGATAGACCTGATGGGGCGGGACGGTATCGGCGCGCAGACCCAACTCCTTGACACAAGCGGGTCATCTCCCGCGAACAACCTGAGCGCCGGCGCTCAGGGCCTGACCGTCCTCGCGGCTGGACCGTACGCCTAACGCCCCGGCCATCGCACAGGGGGCCGCAGCCTCCGCTGAGGCTGTCACGCTCCACGCCCGGCCCGCCCTGGCCGCCGCTCACGGTCGATCCGGCAGCCGGTTCGTATGATCTCCAGTACCTGTGCCGCGACGGGCTGGGCACGGAAGCCAATCTGGTAGATTTGGGCAAACCCGGTCTCAATCTGCCGGCGTCGTCCGTTGGGCTGACGGTGGTGGCGGCGGGGCCGTACGCGTGACGGAGAGGGATAAGGAAGCCAAGGGGAAAGTGACGGCGTTTAAGACGCATGAAGGGGGCTTCCACATAGCGCCAACTGAGCACGGCGAATGGCACGGTCACGACGATGCTGGCGACGGCCAGAGGGACAGGGCCAAGGCGCGCGACGCCGACGAGGACCAGGATCTGCATGACGGGCCACCCGTAGATATATAAACCGTAGCTGATGTCACCATAGCGCTCGATATGCCGTAGGGGTAACCGCAGCGCCAGCCACAGAACCGTGTAGGGGACGGCAAGGGGCAGCACGAGCAATGGTGCCCCCACCAAAGACGCGAAGAGGACGCCAAGCGTCGCACACACAAAGAAGGCGGGCCGCACGACGATGCGGCGGCGATACGCGTAATACGTCGCGCCGGCGAAGAAATAAGAAGCTTGCAGCATGAAAACATCAGGCCCGAACCACCAGCGAACGGCCGCGACGAGCGGGATCGCATCCATCTGGTGTGGCGCATTGATGTAGAGGAGCAGGATCACGAACGCAAAAGGGTAGATCAACGGGGCGCGTAGACGACGGACGCACCAGCCCAGGACGGCAAGGAGGATATAGCACTTGCCTTCGTTCGCCAACGTCCAGAGCGCCCCGTTGACGAAAAACCCTTCGGGCAGGTGCGCGAAGATACCGGCGATACCCGTTTGCCGCATATCTAGCCAGGCGTTAGATGTGAGATACGAGAGGGGACGGTCAACCGGATACGTGACATACCCAGCGAGCGACCAGCGCTCGATGATCCAGACGAGCGGCCCAACACCGCACACCATAACAACGAGGCAGATCCAGAAGCCGGGCATGATGCGCAGGGCGCGGTGCCAGAGGAAGTGCAGGGGATTGTCCGTGCGCTCGTAGCTACGCGTGACAAGGAAGCCGCTCAGAAAAAAGAACATCGCGACGGCGAGGGCTCCCAGGTTGTCGCGTAGAGCGCGCGTGATAGGATCGAAACCAAAACCGCCGAGGGGGTAGGCGTGCGTGTAGATGACGACAAGGGCGCATGTAAGGCGCAGGAAGCCTACCGCGTTGTTGCGTGCGTCTAGCTCATTGTCGTCGATGCCCTTTTTTACTGACATACCCCTCCCCATGGTGATCCTCACTCCTGTCCTATCCTCGTCTATTCGCCTTCCACCCACTACCCCCGAACAGCTACTCTCGCCACCCCCAACCGGCTACTCTCCACGCCTGACCCCTTGCCCCGCGCGCCCGCCTGGCCGACCATCAGCCTGACGCTCTATCAGTGGACAGCGCTGACGAGAGCGCCCGGCCCCTTGCCCGCGCCCCTGTCCTGACCGATCATGGGCCTGGACAGGGGCGCGCCTCACGCCCCTGTCCCCTGGCAGGCGTGAGCGCGCCCCGCGCCTCTGTTCTCTCACCGCCCGGCGTGTCGCGCGGCACGGCCCCGCGCAGGAAGGATCGCTTTCCCCTCATGGCTCATCTCTATGTCACCATCGCCGTGTACGGCTTCATCTACGGCATCATCACGCGCCTGACCAGGCTGCACTATCAGCACGGCCCGGCCGTGATCAGCTTCTACACGTTTACCTCGATCAGCGTGTACATCCTGGCCTGGTCCCACGTCGCCGGGAACGACCCCTATGCCCGCGTGTGGGTCCATGACGCGCCCCTGGGGGTCATCACGGCGGCCGTCCTGAGCGTCTTCATGTGGCTCGGCAAGACGGCGACCCGCGTCACGCTCTATGGGTGGGCGCATCGGCACAGCGCCGGCTCGCTGCGCCTCGAACTCGACCTTGGCCCGGAGCGCGCGCGCGGCGCCGCCGCGCGCGCGCTCCGGGCCCACGGCGACCACAACGAGCGCGCGCGGCCAGGGGTGGACTAACTATGCACGTCCCCCTCACTATCACGACGCCGTCCAGTGCGCTGGCCACCATTGGCGCGCTCGCCGGAACGGCCACGGCCATCGTCGGCCTGATCTCCACGATTATCGTCAACCAACGCAAGACGGCCACGAAACTGGACGCGATCCACGTCCTGGTCAACGGCAACCTCTCTCAGGTCAAGGACGAACTGAAAGAGGCGCTGACGAGGATCGAGGCCCTGCAGGGCAACATGGAGGGCGTGCACGAGACCACCGATGCACGCCACAACGTTACGGACGCTCAGGCGCACGCGTCGGTCGAGATGGTCCATGCCCGCACGGATAGCCCGCGGGATACGCGGGACACGCAGGACACGCGGTTGACGGCAGACACAGACACCTGAGAACGGACTGAGGACGGCATGAAAAGGAACGCAACGATGACACCACCACCCGCGCCTGCGGCGCCCACGCCCGCGTCCACGCCCGGTACGACCGAGACAGGCCGTGAGCTGACGATGGACCGTGTCCGCGCCACGGGTGATATCGTCCGGGCCCAGGGCGACACCGCGCGCTCGATCTACGACGCGGAGCGCATGCAGGGGGACTCAGAGCGCGCGCGCCTGGACGCCCTGCGCGCCAGCACCGACGCCCTGCGCGAGGCGGCCGACGCCCTGCGCCTGGGCGCGGACAGCACCCGCGACAAGGCCAGTACGCTGCGCATGGCCGAGATGGACCGCTCCATTAGCGCGCTAATGGGCCTGGCGGACCGGTTGGAACACGGGCGACGCCTGCTGGTGTACCGCCTGCTGGCCATCGTGTTCGTGGTCATCCTGATCGCGCGCGGCATAGCGATCCTGTACAGCCCCACGGCTGCCAATTACAGTTCCGAGGTGATTTACGGGGCGTTCCTGGTCCTGATCGCGCTTGGCTACGCGCTCGAATCCTACGCGCCGCGGCCCCGTCACAGGCTCCAGCCCCAGGGGCGCCCCCCGGATCGGCCGGATCGACATCAAGAGCGGGAGGGGGGCGTCGATACCATCCCGCCACCGCCCGACGGCCCGCGCGTCCCCTGATGGACAAAGACAGTAGGTTCCCAGGAGTATCGTCATGAATCCGACCGCGCTCACCCTCACCCTCGCCCCCTCCGCCCAGGCCAGTCTCCACGTCCTAACGGTCATCCTCGTCACACTGCTCAACAACCTTGGCCCGCTGCTGCTAGCCGGCCTCGTGGCCTACACGCTCGCGGCGCTCCACCGCGCCATCCCCGCTCTCGTGGCGCTCACCAATCGCACGCTCGGGCTGCACCTCTCGGCGGCGCGCGAGGCGGACCTGGCGGCGTCCGTGGATCGCGCCGTCTATGCCGTGCAGGGGAGCATGAGCCTCCCCGCCGACCGCCGCGACGCCGTGGTCCAGGACATCGCCGGACGCTTCCCCGGCGTTGACCAGGCGCACCTCGATACCCTCATCGACGCGTCTATCACGGCGGCCAAGTTGCAGCACGGCCCCGACGCTTGGCGCGGACTGGCCCCGGCCTCTCCCACGACGGCCGGCCCGGACGATGTGTCCGTGCTCATACGCGACGCCTTCGCCGCCGGCCAGCAGGCGGTCCTGTCCGGTTTCGACGCCTTACGCGCCCAGGCGGCGATCGCGCCATCCGCGCCGCCCGTCGCGCCATCCGCGCCGCCCGTCGCGCCGCCCGCGTCGACCATCGACGGCGCGGTCACGCCGGCCGGACACTCCGACGAACTCCACATTATCGACCCCACGACCCATGAGACCGTTGGCGTCCTGACGCCCGCCGGCGTCGCCCAGGCAACCGCCTAAGGAGCACTCATGCCCATCACCGATTACGCGCCGGCCTCCTGGAGGCCCAGCCCAAACTATTGGCAGGGTGACGCGCGGGACCACCCGCGCGGGCGCATCACGGGGATCGTGCTGCACGCGACCGCCGGCCTAGAGCCCGGCCCGGTGGAGTGGTTCCAAAGCGCGGCGTCGCAGGTCTCCGCGCACTACATCGTCAACCGCGACGGGTCCGTCTACCAATGCGTGAGGGAGCCTGATAGCGCCTGGCACGCCGGCGAGATGACGCCGACAAGTCGATTCTACGGCCACGGCAACAAAAATCTGGACACCATTGGCATCGAACATGAGCGCTCCTCCTCCAACACCTCACCCCTGACGCCCGCGCAGTTGTACGCGAGCCTGGCGCTGGTGCGCTCCATCATCCGCCGGCATGGTCCGCTGGAGATCATCACGCACGACGAGATCGACGTCGGCCGCGTCTGCCCCGGCCCCGGCTTCCCGCTCCAGGTGTTCCGCGACGCCGTTGGTAGCCCGAAGGAGACACACCCCGTGAAAAACTTCCCGGACCTCTACGCGCAGCGCGATCCGCGCTGGGCCGGCCAGCGCCTCGGCACGACCAACGGCATCACCCTCGGCCAGTACGGCTGCTACGTGACAAGCATGGCCATGCTCGCGTGCTACTACGGCCACACGATCACCCCGGCCGCGCTCGACGACCTGTACACCGCGCGCGGGATCTACGTCAACGGCGACATGATGCCCGACGACGCGCTCCACCGCGCCTACCCCGACCTGGAGCTCGTCGCCGTCCATGACTATAGCAACGGCCCGGCGGACCTGGGCTTGCTGCGCTCCATCGCCGCCGATCCATCCCTGACGGCGGTGATCGGCCTGGATTTTGACCACAATCCGGCCGACGGGGTGCAGACGCACTTCTCGCCGCTCGCGGGCTGCGATGGAGTCCACGTCCAACTCGCCGATACATGGTACGGCGGCGTCATAGCTGACATGACCGTGAACTACGGCCCCGACCCCGCGACGACGATAATAAAAGCGGTGGTTTATCGGGGGCCGGTCCCGGCGACCCCCGTGGCCCCCGCGACGCCGGCGACAACGGCGCCGATCCATTACCGCGTGCTCTATGATGGAGCGCTGCACAGTGGCCCCTCGCTCACGGCGCCGACAACATACAAGATCAAGCAGGGTTGGCGGCTCACCGCCGTCGGCGGCGATAGCGCACCCTGGGTCAGTGTCACGACGGATAACGGACAATGGGGATGGACCACGCGCCAGGAGCTTGTGAGGGTCGCCTAACGATGAGAGGGCCGTCTCCCCCCCCAGGGAGACGGCCCTCTCCACGCCCTGACGCGCGCGCGTCAGGGCGTCGACGCGGACGCGGCCGCCGGGGTCGGCGGTGTGACGGGCGCATGATAGATATGCCAGAGCCCACCGCCTTGCCCGTCGCCCCTGGCGTCCCCCGGCGCCGTGTCGCCGGCGTAGTAGTACAGCGGCTTGCCCTCCGGCGTCTTGTCCGGCGCGAGCGGCCACGTCGCCGCGTCGACGGTGGTCGGGTCACCATCGAACGTGTACTCTGTCCGCGCCACGGTCTCGACGGGCGATGGTGAGGGAACCGTGGGTGCAACGGGCGCGGCGGGCAGAGCGGCCTGCACCTTGCCCGAGAGGTCCTTGAGCTCCTGGACCTGCGCCGGCGAGGGGCCGGACGGCGGCAAGCTCTGGATCTTCGTGTTGAGATCACCGAAGTCGGTGATGAGCGTCCCCACCGCTGACGAGAGATCCGAAAACGCCTGGTCAAAATCCGTTTGTTGAGCGGTCATGTCGATAATTCTCCCTAACGCGTAATCAAGGCCCTGCCGCAAGCGGATGATCGCGGCCCAGGCGCGTTCGTCGCCCTGGCTGGCCTGTCTCCCCGTCATCCTCTGCCTCCTCGACGACGATACGGGCTAACAGTCCGCTAGCCCGCTCCCAGTGTACGGGAACGCGCGTTCTTATGACACACACAAGCGCCCCTCACCGGTGGTACAGGGTGAGGGGCGCTTGTGCAGGCTGATGAATGGTAACGGGCTGCTACGTCGGCGAGGATCTCCCCAGCCCCCCGACGTCGAAGCCTTTCTCGACGCCGCCCTTATTGAGCAGCGCGTCGGGCGTCCCGTCGTCTTCGTCCGCGTCGAGGACCGCCGTCGTCAGTGGCTGGCGCTGCAAGGCTTGCTGCTCCTGCCACTCGACATCCGACATCCCGCCCGGCCGTGTCAGAGGGACGCCGGGCGAGCGCTCCCGCATCGTATTTTTGGTGATACCGGCCCCCTGTGTGCCCTGTGCGCCGGTTTTGATCTGGTCTCCCCTGTCGATCGGGTCCATAAGGCGAACCTCCCGTACGTTGGTCTGACCCGCCTGCCCACAAAGCGCGGGCGGCTTAGACTGAGTGTGGCACGAATCGGGTTCGGCGTCAAGCCCTTGTGCGATGAAAGAGGGCTGATCGTCGCATCTTACGCGACCAGCGCCAACGCACACGCCCGCGGCCTGCGATCATCCCCGCGCACGTCGCCCGCCTCCTCGGGGCCGTCGTACGTGCCGCGCGTGGGCTCGCCGCGCGCCATCAGCCGCCGCTCACCTGCGACTACCGACGCCGGGGCCGGTCCCGCCGCCTGGCAAATCGCCCGCTGGAGCGCGGCGTAGGTGCAGCCGACCGCGGCCTCGACGGCCGTCAGGTAGGCCGTGCGGTCTTCCGTGGTCTCCATCGGCCGCGTCGCCGCCAGCCGCGCCGCCGTGGCGACCCACAACGCTTTGCGTGCCGCGATCTCCTCGGTGGTCCATGTCGTCTGCTCTGTCGTCGCCGTCGTGATCGTGAGTGTCTGTGCCATAATAGTTAAGCCTCCTAAAAGGTGGTGGCCGGCGCGTCAACTTGTCTAGGGGAGGCGCGCCGGTCTTGTTTTGTTATCTTATGACTACAATTACGCCGCGACCGGGAACGCCCCGGCCGCCTCCGCTGCTTGCCGGCGTTGCTGTGCCCGCACGGCGTAGCGCATCCGCAGCAGCGCGTCATGCACCTGCGCGGCGATGAAAATATGCTTGCAGGGCTTCGTGGCCGGGCACGAGCAGTGATCGAGCAGCGGGTCGACTCGGTAGAACTCACCGCGGAACCGCTCCGACTCCACCAGGTACGTCCCGTACACCGCCGCCGCTTTCACATGCGGCCGGTACATCTCCTTCGTCACCTTCTCCACCGGCGCCGGCTCGACCGTCACGCCGAGCCGGCCAGCCTCGCCGGCGATGTAGCCGACCAGCTCCGCTTTGCGGTAGTGGGACAGATGCAGCATACGGATGCCGTGGCCAGCCGCCCAGCGGGCGATCTCGCGCCGGGTCATCGCCGTAAGCGTGGTCTCGATCTGTGGTGTCGTCATCGTCGTGCCCTCCGTCTGTTCTCTTCTATCTGTTGTAAGTATATACCGTTATCGTGATACACTGCAAGTAGATAAACGGGCTAGCACGACACGCAAACGTGACAACGTGATATTTTATAGAGGTGGATGAGTATATGACGCTCGAAGAGGCTGCCGCGAAGATCGGCTATAAAGATACCAGTGGATTGCGCCACGCAATCCGGCGCGGAGTGTTGCACGCTGTGCAGAGGGGCAAGATGTACTTCACGACGCAGGACTGGCTCGACGCCTACATGGCCCACGTCGAGGCCAGCCGCGGTGGTAGGGGAAAGACGCGCGGGCCACGCCCGCCGAAGGATTAATCCGGATGACGCTTAGTCCTGGGTGGGCGCTTGTGCTTGGAGCGCTTATCGCTGCAGCTAGCGCAATACTTAGCGCAGTACTGACTAATGTGCTGCAAGGGCGACGCGCTGCACAGGATCAATTAGCCCAACTGGCGCGCGACAAGCAAGCGCAGTTCGCCGCGGCTCAGCAAGAGAATGTAGCCCGCACCGCCACGAGGATCAGAGAACATAGAGAGTTAGTCGCGGCTCTCTATACATCGGTTCTTGAACCATGCTATGAAACCCTTAGGTTGATACGAGCAGATTTGGATGAGTCACTAACAGTGGGTTTGCCCGACGCAGCTGAAACACATGAAGCCCGTAACAGGCAATTCTTCTCACAAGCAACCAACATCCTTATGCAATTCATGCGAAGTTTAATACCTCTCAATCTGCAAACCGCGGCTATAACAGTGACCCCCTCAGTCGCGTCGGTACAAAACAAAATGACTCTACTGCTTATAGACTATGCAAAATGGCGAACCACGCGTGCAAATAATGAGATATGGTCGGAGTGGGATGAGCGAGTGGAAAAGGTCCTTAAGGACATCATAGATCTCGTGAACACTATGAGGAACAACTTGGACGCCATCGAAAAACTTCCGATTGCCGATGAGCAAAAATCCACAAATGCGCTAATGGAAATCACCAAGTTGAGAGGGCTATCGACAAGTGAGGAAAGACCATGAGGGTTATCATCGCCGGGAGCCGCTCCATCGTCAGCGCCGCCGCCGTCGAGCGCGCCCTCGCGCATGCCGAGGGCCACGGCCTCGACGTGCCGACTGAGGCGAACGAGCCACGGCCGTTAGAGGACCGGGTGACGGATAACGGGGACGGGACGTACACGCACGTCCTGGAGTTCGCCTGGTCGCGCTTGGTACGCGATGAGGAGCCGTCGTGAGCGCTATGGAGGGGGATATTGTATGGGGGTCGGCAAACGACACGTTCCGACTCGTGCGCCTGACGCTAGGCTCCGTCACGATGCATCTTATTTTCACCAGGTGGGTGGTGGGGAGTGGCGCAAACTAGAAGCCCCAACTCCGTTGGTGTTAGGTGCGCTGGCCGAAGCCTGGGCCGAATCTCTGCATAAGGACGCGTAGTGCCGGCAGACCCCTTATTCCAAGCTCAAGAATCGGCCAAATCTGAAAATAGCCCGGCCGCTATCTCACAAACTGACAATAGCCCGACCTGCGTCGAGTGCGGCGGCCCGCTCGAGCCCGGCCGCCTCTATCGCTGCCTGGCCGCTGAGTGGATCGCGTTGGAGGAGCGCTACGGACGGGAATGGGCGGCGCGGCATCGGGGGCAAGAGTGAGCCATGAACACCGCGTGCTCTAGTGGCGCTTGCGCGGCTTGTCGGCTGGTTTCGGCGGCATCTCGAAGAAGGACGGCTGCACGGGTTCACCGGCCGCACGCGCTCGTACCGCTTTCTTATGCGTGACGTTCGTTTGCGCTGATGGCGGATACGATAGACCCCGGCCCGCGAACAGATGTGAACGCTACTCAATTTACGGCCACTTGATACGATAACCGCCGCCATGCTCGTCCGGCTATCTATCGGCTCTACAACGACATCAGCGAATTATTTTTTCCAAGCAGCAAGGACTACGACATGAGCATCGGAAATGGTGCCCCAGCGTGGCCGTCAGTTATCGTATCGAATGGCCGGATTTCGCGTAGCGAACACAAACAGATCGGCGACCGTGACAATCTGTAGGCGTTGGTGGCTTGTGTGCCAGCCCGGCGAGGTGTAAACGCCGGCGGCGAGGGCCTCACGTCGCATCGCCGGCGTCGGCTCGTGGAGTGTGAGCAGCGCCGCCATCTCAGCGCCTTCGCGCTCCATGACGCCACGCAGCTCGCGCACGTAGGCCGGCTGCAGGTGGCCCGCCTTCACCGAGAGGACGATTTGCTTCGTCGCGCCCGTATGGTCGTCATGGAAGTACAGGCGGCCGTCGATGCCACGATCCGCGCCCTTCTTGTGGGCCAAGCGCAGCGTGGGTCCATTGAGGGGCCGCACGCTCTGGGCGTCGGCCAGGGCGCAGATCCAATCTTGAAAGCCGTGGGGGTCGGTCCGGGCAAGTTCGCACGCGCCGTCGACCGTCGTCGGCTCCCCCACGACGCGCGGCACGGGCAGATCCGGGTAGCGAGCGCGCAGCCGCTTCTTGATGAGGTTGATCGCCAGATGCGTCACGTCGATGCCAATCCATCTCCTGCCCGTCCCTTGTGCGGCGTCAACGGTTGTGCCACAGCCGCAGAACGGGTCGAGCACGACATCGCCGGGGTTACTACTCGTTCGAATGATGCGGTCCAGGAGCGAGAGCGGCTTTTGCGTCGGATACCCCAGTCGTTCGGCGGCTTGGGATGAGAGTGGGGCGAGATCACTCCACATGTCTTGCAAGGCAACGCCGGGCATCTCGTCGAGGTAGCGTTTGTATGTCGGCATACCGCTTTTTGTGTAGATGAGCCGCCCGTCACGCTCAAACTGCTCCATCTTGTGGCGAGAATAGGCCCAGTAGCGGCCCTTATAGGGGCGCACACCGTGCCAGTCATAGGACGTGTCGCCACCGGGCTTAGAAGCGGTAAGATTGTCTGTCCTGTAGCGCCGGCTCGTGCCGGGCTCGACGTGGCGGTAGAAGCGATCGAGATAGTCCGGATCATAGGGCGTATACTGCGGATTCCACGTCCATGCAGGACCTTTGGTGTAGAAGAGCAGCGTGTCATGGATGTGCCCGTATTGCTTGCGGCCTTGCGCCGTGTCGTTGTGCGCGGAACTGCGTTTCCATATGATTTCCGCACGATAATGCTCCGGCCTAAAAATGGCGTCGAGGAGCACTTTCAGATAGTGGCTCGCCGTGGGGTCGCAGTGCAGGTACAGGCTGCCGGTCGGCGTCAGAACGCGGCGCAGCTCGACGAGCCGCGGGGCCATCATCGCGAGATAGGCCATCATATCGCTATCGCCGAGCAGCATGTGCAAGGCGCGCATACACTCGGCCATGGAGCCGCCCAAGGACAGCATCTCGTGGTAGGCCATCACGGCCGCTTCGTCCCAGCGCCAGGTGTCGTCAAACGCCTGGAGCTGCGCCGGCGCGCGCCGTCCGTCTTGCGCGGCAAAGAGAAGATTGTAGGCGGCGTTGCTCTGGAATGGGGGGTCCAAATAGATGAGGTTAACGCTCTCCGACGGGATATATTCCCGCAAAATGGTCAGGTTGTCGCCGAAGTAGAGCTGGTTTGGCAGTGTCATGGGGCTGTTATAGCCCAATAGGACAGGCGGGCGCAGTAGCCAATTGGCTACTCTCCTCACCTCCATTCGGCTAGAAAAGGGCCGACGCCGTGTGTTCCGCATGCGACGCCCTAAGAACGTGTGTCGTTGCCCCCGCATAAAGACACACAACACAAGCCGGCGCGGGGGAGTAGACCCGCGCCGGCTCACCGAGGGCGGCCTCCACTGAGGCAGCAGACGCGCGGGCGGGCCGGGGTGACGTCCAATACTCCTCCGGGTATCGGACGTTAGGCGGTGTCAGGTCCGCCGACCTCGGACACGTCCCCCGCCATGTCGGGCGCCAGCCCGAGCAGCCCCTGGATCTGCTGCGCGTTGATGATCGCGTAGGCTCCTAAGGTGGCGTCTACGTAGTTGTTGTTCATCAGCACATGCACTTCTTCGACCTGGCCGGCGACCTCCTCGATCTTGGGCGTCCACTCGGCTAGCTCGTCCTGGCTGTACAGGTAGTTGAAGCGCTCGCGGCTCGACTGCGCGCC
>JAABUU010000786.1_pt1 | contig 64898 bp, 51 predicted proteins | sample 5559301 | NCBI WGS metagenome assembly JAABUU01 (sample SAMN10711884, study PRJNA513360) | rock metagenome | isolation source: Antarctica rocks | place: Antarctica: Victoria Land, Richard Nunatak white
AGATCTGCAAGCGCTGCCTCAATTGAAGCCATATTGAATTTGTAATTGATTTTTGAAGAAAGATGAAAGTAGTAAAGTGGGGTGTGCACGGGACCGGAACGTGCATCGGGCCGGGAATACTCCTAGCGAAGCGCTTACTCGCCTAAATACCGTATCTAGTAAGTACCGAAGTACAGTAAACGCGCATTGATCAGATGTTTACGATGCCGCCCCCAGCATGTCCTACCTTGTTGCTTCAGACTCAAGTTGCCGGTTGCAATTGCTTCTGCGATAAGTCGCGCACTCGATCGTGTACGATGAACTGTAGATGAGCCGCGTGGGGTCTGGTATTTGCAGGTGACTCCACACTCAGTCAACCTTGTTTAAGTGCTTGCTAACACCTTTCAACCTTACAGTCTTCCCTAAGCCTTTCAATGTCGAACACTATGGCGGACACCATAACGGAGGCGGTCGAAGTTCCTACGAAAGGGTCCGGGAAAATATGAATAGTCACAGTCCAAAAGCGCATTCTATGGCGGTCGTGCACAGATTGGCGTTATAACCCAAAAAACCCAAAGATCATCATACAAGTGCTTAGAAAAGACCACTGCAATTAAGTGAATTATTTTTTATCACCAGGACTTCGAATATTCCACAAGTCACGCTAAAGCTACTCTAACTGCCCTCGTAACATGTCCTTTTCTGCTTCTGTCCACCTCCTCACGGCCTTGACCGCTCTTAAGATGCACTCCTGTCTTCTGATCTTCAAAGCCATAATATCCTCGTTCTCACGTTCCTTCTCCGACCTTGCCGCTTTAGCTGCGACGACTCTTGCCGCGGTAGCAGCCTCAATATCCATGAGTTTTTCAAGAGTATCCCCTGACAACGCCGTAGCTTCAAATCTCGTCCATAACCTCTCTGGTGTCTTGCGGTAGGCACTTCCATTAAAATAACCTGCTGGATAATGGCTGAAACCGCCAGCGCCCTCGGTGTACCCTTGCCCTAGCTGCGTAAGAACAACCTCGCCTAACCACGGGTGCGATGATCGATAGCAGGTGAAGATGATCTTCTGCTGAAGACAAAACATCCCTGGGAAGACATGTTCGAATATCGCCTGAGCCAAATTCATGAGATAGTTGGAATTTCGGTGGCGACGATGCTCCCAAAGTCTCCTTTCCGGGGTGATACTGAAGCCTATCTCTATGACAGGAGCACCCAATGGTACGTGATCATCCTCCACCTCGATTCGCTTCCGCATCTGGTCGACAAAGTAGCGTACCATCTCTCGACGCCCGTCGCATGGATACAGGTCTTCATCTATGAGATAGGACTTCCATTCTGTATACCTCCGCAACCCCCTATTGGCCAACTGTGCAGGCCATTTCGTAGTCGGATGAATCAACTGATCGACCACGATAGCCAGGTCATCACTTGCTTTCCCGACCTTGATATATTCCAACATTTTGTCGCAGACAAACCGCCAGTGCGCTGGAGTTGGGGAAATACCCATTGCGTCGCATATACAATTAATGTAGATGGAAGGTTGTACCGTCTTGGGCGGATTGAACCGTTGAAGGGCTCGATCCACCTCTCCAAAAGGAACCATCCCTTTTCGGAAAATTTGTCCTTCAATAAGAGCTTCGACCAGCTCTATACCCATGTAACTGATTATTGCGATTACCTCGCAGAACATCAACTTCCTCTTATCGTCCATCTTGAGTACATGTCTAAGCGAAGACTTGGGATCTTTGCTTTCCTTGTCGAGGACGAAATAAGCCAAGCCTGGTATTCCCCTCTCTTCCAAGGCCTTTAGGTATTCGTCGGCAGCCGAATTTCGAGGACACGGAAGGCCAGCATCGATCTCAGGTATATTCCTAAACCAGTCGACTTCCAACCATGACGTGCCTCCACCCATCGTCGAGAGTCGTTGCTCCCAATATCGGGTAGCATGGCTGAGCTCTTCCCGAGACACACTACAGTTAGATTGGACGAGTGTGTGAGCTGAAATGGAGTAAGAGGTCCACTGATCGAATAGGGATTCATCTTCGTCTGGGTACACAGCATGCTGAATTCGGTGACATACCAGTAGCCAGACATGAACCACGAGTGCATGCGCATACGAATCGAGCTCTTTATCTGTATCGTAAGATTTGTCCATTGCAAGGCTTTTCGCTGTGGAGATAACGTAAGGTAATCCAGCCACTGCATAAGATGCTGCATCCTGGGTCGCTGTCTCCTCGCAGAGAATCATCAAAAAATCAGTGTATCTATGATGTACCTGACGGTCCTCGGAGGGGATCGATACCCAGTGGGTAGAATGCCTCTCTGCATCGCGTAGCGATTGCGGAAGCGTGTAGGTAGGCTCTCCATGTGTTAGAGCCGTCTCGTCATCGCCACTAGAATTTTCGTCGTCGTCGTCTTCCGATAGAGCTCCGCCTTGTGTGTGCCAATCCAATTGGGGATCATCACCGTGGACTTGTCCATAGGCTTCTTGGCTGGGAAAAGGATAGTCGTCTATCCCGGCTTTGTCCTGGGAATCCACTTCCCTTCCTGCTAACGGGTCATCAACTTCCGCAGCGTGACTATCTTCATTGAGAAACTCAACCTCATTCCGCGAAGCTTTTAAATCTTTCAGAGCAGTATCTGATGTGAATGCCATTTCTTGTTTATTAACTACCTTGGCCGAAACCAATGGCAGTGGGTGGTCCGGAGACCGGTTCTCCTGTGAGGGAGAGGATATGCCGTGAGACATGTTTTGAAGTAAACTAGCTTGGTCGGAACCAACGCAGTGAAGGTTTGATCCGAAGATCAGGTGGACTTGCGTCCCGTACGTCCTCTTTTGAAGAGGATGATACGACGGAGACTGGTTTAGGCCAGTGCCAGGGAGATATGTTGACGTGGTATGATGGGTGCAGATATGTAAATAGGTTGAGGAAGAAAGAAAGAAGCAGCCGTTGATGTTTGGATATGTGGGCGCCGCTAAGGAAACGCGCTAGTGGACCTTCACGTTGAAAGGGGAAAAGTCGGAACATTAAAGGCGATTTCACTCAGAGAGGGATAGGAGACAGCGTGTACAGTACGTTTAAGCAAGATGCTCTACACTGTTGGCGAGATGTTGTCTTGGAAGATTTACAGAGCTCGGATCAAGGCACTCAGAAAATGAATATCTCCACAATGCATAAGTCGAAAGAGAATATAAAACCAGTCTCCAAGGAGCGTGGCTGCAGACTATCTAGCTATGTCAGCTTCGTCATATCATTTCTAGCAGTCACCTACTTTATCCTAACATCTTCAGAGACACAAGTTGCCCTGATAAAACCCTTATCTTGAAAGCTTCTCTTCTTCGACAATGAATAGTGTCACACCGGCTTTACGTGCATTCACCAAGCCCCCGATCGTATGCGGATATTCTAAAAGAATTGCAATCCTGTCCAAGTCCATAACCCTTCAGCAATGTTGAAAGCCGAGCCATGCCTGCAGAACGGTACGGTGGAATAATCCCACATCCCACACGAATCTCCTTGAGCTGAGCTTTCGAGCCAGTTTGCGAATGTAAGAATCATGGAGGGCGATAGATTTCTTGTTCCTGTAGAAAATGATGCCGCAAGAGTGATGGCCACCGGCGGAATAGTGCCAACTTGCCGGGGCGAAACGGAATCCTGAACACAATTCTGTCTATGTGGGCTGGTCGTCAAGTGCATATTACATACTGGGCAGCAAGTGTGGACGTCGATGCGATTCAAGGAAACGTCGAAGCAGTACCCGCGACAACAACAAAGGTACGAAAGCATATAGAGCCAGAAACTCCAGTTGGAAGAATCGAATATTATTAATGCAAGAGACACAAGGTCTCAAAGGGGTATCTAAGTCCAGCGCCTGTGATCAAACGGATAATATTGAAGGTAACCAACAAAGAAAGAACGAATTGGAAGAATGATTGGATCAGAAAGCACACCCCACCTCCACCACCGCTGGATGCTTCTCCATATCTAAACTCACTCCTCTCACGGGTACGCTGAAGTGACAAGAAGACAACGAGCTCTTCTTCCTATGCGGCGAGGAACGTGGTGTTGTCCACGGACTCGCCAGCTCTGCACCGTTAGAGCTCGTATAGACACTTGAAGAAGTAGAAGCTCGGTCGGTAGACGGCCGTAAGTCAAAGGTATCGTTGTTAGAGGCCTTGGACTCAACAAGGTTGGGCGAAGACGGTGAGGCAGCACGCAGGAGCCATTGCGAGATGCGAGCGCGGACGGATGGCGGTTCAACAGGGGTGTAGAGAGACAAATCGGTAGTTGAAGCTTGCGAATGCAAAGGTAGAGGACTGGGCGCTTGGATCGGTAATGTCAAGGATGGAGAGCTTCCGGCAGTCGGTAGCGGTGGAAGGGGTACCGTGGGGGGAGGTGACGGTGTGGAAGGATGAGATAGATTGTATTGGATAAAAACCTTGTCATGGTTCACACCACTGGCATCGACGGGACTACCGTGACTCGATATCGGTGATAATTGCTTTTCCTCCATGATAGTATCACACTCCGGTAAGCGCCTCTCAATTTGCTGTCTTTCCTCTAGATGCGTGCGCAGCCGCAGACTCTGCTCACTAGCTCTTCGGTAAAGTGTGTAGACAGGCTCTGGACCAGACTTGGATCGTAACAGTGGTGGCGACTGTGGGAGTCGAGCGTCAAGAGCATCGAGAAACACTTGCGTGCTTTGGGTTGTGGCAATGCTTGGCCCGCGAGGTCTTGTACCGTGGGTTTCATCGGAGGTGTGGCGACTATCAACGCTGAAACGAGACCAATCCATAGAGACACTCCTCGATGCTACCGGCTTTCTGGGAATCGAGAAAGAAGTCGACGGCCGTGATAGTATAGACTCGGACCTCGACTTGACCAATGCCTTTGGAGGGTGCGCTAGACCTGACACTTCCAGCTCCTCAAAGACTGGCAGTGGCTCCAATCCGTTACCAGGTAAGTATATGCTTAGCTGTAGTGGTCGGAAGCCTCCATTGCGTCCACCCGGAAGCTCGACTTTCTTAAAATCATACGGTGTACCAATTGTCGGCCGACGACTCACGCTTCGTCGTGTTGTAAAGCTTGCTCTGCTCGACGCCCTGGAAGCAATTTGTCGGCCCTCTACAATCCACTGTGGTGTACGATGTGAACTTCGGGAGGCGGGACGTATATTTTCAAAGTCGAATGTAGGTGGAGCTGATCGAGGTTGGTCGTAACATATCTCTCTATACTTGTCAAGAGCTTCGTCTGTCAGTAAAGCCATAAGCCACCGAGAGAAGGTACGTACCTGGAAGTTCCTGCTCAGGCTGTTCCGGCAGCCTAGGAAAACAGCAAGACATTGATGTAGCCAGCCATCTGGAATGCATCCCCTCCACGCTGTTGCTCAGCCAATCCATTAAAAAACTCTCATCGTCTCCACCATACACCGTAAACTACACACGTCAGCAGAGGGGGTACAAGCTATCATATAAGACAAAAGGAGATTTGAAACAGCACACCATTGCCGATGCGGACCCGTGAATGATACTCCGTAAAGAGAATAGACTTCATAGCCAATGCAATGACAAGCTATGAAGATGAGGTGTCACGCCGGACGAAACATGGGTGCCAACGAATTAGATGGTGTTGGCTCGCCAGGGATTAGAACAATGTAATTGCGACGAACTCGTTGGGTCAAGATAGTTCGTGGCCGCTTTGGCCATTCATGAGCATTACCAAAGAACAATGTGAAGGCTTGTTAGTATCATCCAGGCAGCTGATGAGGCTCGAACGCATGATTCGTCTCGCCGTCACTTCGCTTGAGACTCCGAGCGCTTATTGATGGTTGGTGCCAAAGGGGCCGACCAGTAAGATGTCAATGCAGGCTTGCAGACTTTTAGATCATGCAGCCTTCGGAAAGCTTGAGCTAAATTCTCCTATCCAACGACTCCATCGCCGTTGTGATTGCTGGAGTCGTTCATCATACTGTACTCCGTACTGTGCAGAATGAAACAACGCAGAGCGGAGAGAGCTTGGTCGAGGGACGGAAAATCATGGGGCCAGCTCCGGCCAACTTAACCGAGCCCTAAGCACTAGATAACATGTCATGCAGTTATTCTCGGCTCATGCAAGTTTGACATCAGTTAGCTATGATCGACCTCTCAAGCGCCCTGGAAGAACCAAACAAGATTTTCTTTCCCTTTGACGTTTACCGCTTGGGATATTCTAAATGGAACAGAAGCTCCTTTGCTATGCAAGGAATTTGGTTATATTTAGGAAATCGCTTCCTGTTCACCTTCCATGCGTGTCTTAATCTACCAACAACTCCTTTGCTATGCACTAAACAATAATCATGCAAGTAGATACTTCATCTTCGCGCCCTCTTCCCACCACCACCTCCACCATCTGTCTTTCGTTTCTTTCCCTCTTTCTTCCAATATTCATCTCGTTCCCGCTTCTCTCTTGAAGCCTTCTTATCTTCATTATCCGCTACCTTCTTCCGATACCCCTGTCTTCTCTGCTCTTGCGCTACCGCCCTCTTGGCCACCTTCTCATTCCTTACCGTCATAATCTTCTGCATCAGGTCCCTAGCTCTTTTCTCTTCGCCTCCCAACACTACAGCACGCTTCTGCAGATATGTCTCCTTCCTCTGTGGCCTCATCTGGGCAATTTGGGACTTGAATGGAAGTTCTGCAGCTAGTTGGCGCGGGACACGCAAAGGGTTGAAGTGTCTTGTGGGCCGATCAATCGGTCGATAGGCGGAATTCTTCTGCTGAGGAGTCGGTACGCCTACATCTCGTCGAACTTCACCAGTCAGCCGCATGCCCTTCCAGCCTTCGTCTTGGTTTCCCGCATCCGCCTCCAACAGATTTGTAACCGGATTGTAGAACTTGTGAGGTTTTACAGGGTACCAAGCTCGTAGAAAGACAATGTCGCTCATCAAAACTTTGTCTTCAAAGGTGGCTCTGTAGTGACCTTCTGGCTTGCTAAGTGCTTTCTTGATTTGCCCTCGAATGCCAGAAACAGTGCGGATGCTTGCACCTTCGAATTTGGCAATCTCCAGAGATGTACTGAACATGTCTCGAATAAATGCAGTGTTTCTGAATATTTTGTATGGATGGCCGGTAAGCTTTAGTTTCTTGACAATCTCAGTACTCTCATCCACGTTCAGTACGACCCCTGTAGCTGCAACTCGGAAGCCTGGGTTCTTATTTGAAAATGACTGAACACAGCAGAAGCCAGTGTTAGGCGCTATCAAAGGCCCATAGAACGTACCAAAGCAATGCATGTGTTCTGGCGTGTACTTTAGCATGCGGTTTCGCGTCCGCGAGTCTGAGATGCTGTAGATTGGTAAAGCCTGAAACCGTCGCCAGCCTAACGAGAAGATGAGCGGATCATTCGTTTTGAGAATCTTCTTGTGCCATCGATGCCTTTTGATACGAACTTGAACAAAGCCGAATCGGTCTTCAGTAGGTGTTAACCCACCAACGATGACAGGGAAGCGCGGATTGAAGGTTGCGGCGAATTCACAAGGTACGTTCTCTAGTACAATACGAGCATATGTGCCTGCTTTGTAGCCTTCTACTCTTACTCTAAACTGCTTGTCCAACGAGTCAAACTCAGCACGATTGATGCTGAGTTGTTTCTGTATCTGTGCCTTTTGAGCGTCATACCAGTCGTCCTCACCAAATTGCTCTTCTGCGTCTTTGGTACCTGCTCCTCTCTCGCCGCGTTTGTCGTTGGCAAACCCTTCTCGATCTTCTTCTTCAAAACGTAGCTTGAGCTCTTCTTTTTTCTTTGCGTTCTTCTCCCGCTCGGCTTCAAGTGAAAGTTGTGGGTCTTCTTGGGGTTCTGTAGCCGGAGTAGTAGCCTCAAGGTCTTCGAATTCACCGTCTCCTTGATCATCTTCATCGCCATCTTCGACATTGTCCGAGTTCTCGCCATCAGCCCTTCCTTCCTTGGAGAGACTTGCTGAGGCAAAGCGGCGGCGGAGCTCTGCAAGATTGTCTGGATTGCTCCACTTCTGTGCCAATGCAGCGTAATCATACCTTGGTATAGATCGATCTTCAAGGTCCTCTTCGTCTTCCTGTTTAGCCTTTTTGAAGAATGTTTCATCCTCGTCTTCCTCGTCATCTGCCGATGGATCCTTGCCTGCCGTGGTCTCATCACTTTCACCACGCCATTTGCGGACAACCTCAGCTGGCGACAGTGTCTCGTCATACAATAGCCTTGCAAAATCCGATGCTCGGTATTTATTGGAAGCACCATGCAGATTTCTAGCCTTTTCCCGCAGATTCGACTTCCATCGCAGAGCTGCGGCTTCCTCGTCCGAATCATCTTCCAATTCCGAGTCATCTGGCGCACTTTCAAGCTCTTGGTCTTCGACGCTTGATATAGAACCAATATCCGAGTCACTATCAGCAAAATCCACCTCTTTGATGGTATCCGCCCCATCTAGAGTTTCTTTGGTAGATTTGAACATACGGCCGAGCTTCTCATCTGGGATGTCATCTTCTAAAGCGCCACTGTCATCCTCATCGTCACCACTTGCAAATCCCTCATCTTCCTCTTCCTCGACTGGTATGATATCGTCGCCCTCTTCTCTCTCAACCACCCTTGCTTTCCGCCTCTCTGTCCTCCCCGCATCTTCCTCCTCTCTCTCGTTACCACCTTTCAATAAGTTCCCACCAGAGAAAAGCCGTACACCATCTTCTGCTTCGCCAAGTAGCCTCCGCTCACTTTGCAACCCTACTACCATTTGCTCTCCCAAACCTCGCTCTCCAAGATCTTGCCCATCTTTGTCGAAACTTGAAGTCTTGACATCGATGTACACAGCATCTTTGTCAACCAAGACACCACCAACGTCTGACATTGGCGCGAAAAGAACCTTTTGCTTTTCTCCTAATCTTCGTCTTCCTGATTTCCCAGAAGCTTTCGCGATTGCCTGGTCCATGAATGGTGTTGGACAGGGGTCGGGAAGACCTTCAATCATGGACACACTCAAATCCCCAACCCCAGGAACATGCACACGAGCACCTTCGACGGGAAAATTTGTTCCCCTCAGATAGCCATACAGCGCAATGGTCCGATCACATTTTGGATCCTCTTCGATTGTAGTGGGAGGAGTTACATCGAGAAAGCGATCGGCAAGACAGTAAGGATGCGAGTTTCTCCAAACCAATGGCCTCGGATTTTTCATCACCGATATGAACCTTGAGAGGTTGTGTATTTCTCGATCTGGATATCGCCCATTGATAATCCCAGATAGATAAAACAGCTTCGCTCCTTGGTACAGCTCACTCCAGAACCTATGTTTTAGCCTTTTCTTTGCGTCTTTTAATGTACTGGGTTTCCGGAAGAAATCGAGATGGGTCAGGATCCCAAACACATTCCCAGGCATTCCGCTAGCCGAGAGTATGTTTAGAAATTCCATAGTCTCCATTTCGAACCCAAAGTTGCCATCGATCATGAGTAGAACAATATCTGCAATTTTTGATACGTCTATCATGCTGGCGAGAGAGTCTGCAGGGCATTCTATGAATGTAAGTCGTCGCCGTTTGGAGGTTACAACCGTGAGAGGGCCGCTAGGTGATTGGAGGTTGTGCTTGGTATACCGTTTGATCAGAGACTTGATGAGTGTAGTTTTACCGACCTAGCGATTATATAAGATAGGGTAGCTGGTACTAGGAGTGGCCACAAACCCCAGGAGGTCCAACGACAGCAACGATGATTGGGGGCGCCTCCTCTGGTAAACGGTCCACCAGAGGCACATGCAATCGCTTCTCTTTGACCTAGATCGCTATTAGCAGAACCATAAGCAAGCGCGCAAGGCTGAATATACATCGTGTGAGCGTGCTGCTTGTTTTTGCAAACGCCCTGGATTTGCAAATGCGAAAGCTTTTGGATTTGATCCTATGAACGCTGTCAATGTATTTCTTGCGACAAGAAAGCCAGAGCAATTACCATCAGTATGTTTTTTCTTCTCCTTGGTCTTCCGATGAGGTCTATTGGCTTGGTCGTCCATGATTGAATCCCCCCACAAAATCCTCTAGCAATCAGAATCGCGAAACTTTTCCCGAGTAAGCTGGAGCGGAATAAACATTCACCGAAGATACCCAAGGTGCGTCATGGTGCGATCCCTGCATGTCGTGCAATGGTGGGGGTTGGCGTAAAGCATTGGCGATAGCAAGACTCTCTTCTTGTCATCATTTGTTCCAGGTCTTTCATTATCAAATACCAACACGAATCGTATACGCCCTCTACAGTTCCTCAGATCAGCATCGTTGATCCACGCGAATCCCAAAATGTTATACAATGTAATGTAAGTCTTTCCTTCCAAAGCCTTGTATTAAGTATGTTTAGATTACACTGAAGGAGGGTGCTTCCCCAGAGGAACTTTCAAAGTATGCTCCTTGGTCCTACTAGCGAGATTCTATCTGAAGTTTGCCCACAGGGCCAAGGACACTGCAAGGTCTCAAGGCGGAACCATAAAGCATGAGTTTACCTTGATCAAGGGTTTCACGTACGCTCGAACATTCCCTGCCCTCTTGGATGTGGACCTAACTGATCCTCTCTAGGGTCGAGTTCCCAAATGATGCTGTTCACACACTCGAATCGAACCAGCACCTTCATGTCGAGCAGGACGGCGAGGTCAAGACCCAATAGATCTATAGTGACCGGAAATGTGGTGGCATAGGGGACTTTGTTTTTCATCACACCAACAAGGATGAGCGAGGATGGGAAGGCGTTTCCAAAATTGCATTTGCATTGGGGTGGGGCGAGTTTTCCATGTGGATCGATAGCAGGACCGTCTTTATCATTACGAGGCTTAGCATAACGGCTGGGGGATGAATAACGAGCTTTTTTGTTGAGTAGATGCGCTTTAACTTCAATTTGATCTGTGGATTCTTTCACGACTTCGAACTGTAAAGAGTCCCAAGATTCAGATTTTGGCCTGCGGGGACTACCTCGTTGACCCACAATCGTTGAACTTCTACACCACCATACTCAGTCAGATGGCTCAGAGACCTTTGATTCTAGAGTCGCGTCTCCTGCGTGCCTTGTGCCCTTTGAAACCACGATTGAACCATTCTTACTCAATCTCCACAAGTAGATTACCCCCAAGCCAGCCATGGCCCCATTATCCCGCGTCAGCCAATGTCAACGATGACCAAGTCGCTCGCCTTGCCGCCAAACCATTGCACCCTCTCACATTGGCAGATCTTGTCAGGTATTTCGATGCCTCCTTGTTGATAACACGTTTGCTGACTCTTCATCTCAGACACGGTCGTCCCCCTCTCTGTGCAGAGACTCTCTTCGACTCGGCCAATTTCACTCTCTCCCTTCTCCCGATACGACTCGCCCATCGTATACAAGCACTTCGAAACCTTCCGTTCATTGTCGTATCGAACCCCTACATAGCTCAAATATACAGCAACTACATTCATTCCTTATCTACACTACTACCATATCAAGAACGGCGCATTACCAACCTTGAAGATGAAATACGCTTCACAGAAGTCATGGCTGATCTGGTGCAGACTCATTCTAACACCATACCTATACTCGCACGAGGCTTCTTGGAATGTAGGAAATACATAAACCCAACGGACGTAACGCGCTTCCTAGATGAGCACCTCCGAGCTCGGATAGGAACCCGTCTGATTGCAGAGCAGCATATTGCCTTTCATCTATCCTCGCAGCCACACAATAACGGTGCGGAAACTGTTCAGGATAGCTCATCGACTCATATTGGAGTCATTGACACCGCCCTGCGACCTGCAGATATAATCAGACAATGCGAATCATACGTCTCCGAGATATGTGAGCTAAAATATGGCGTCAGGCCGACGGTGGTTATCAATGGACAACCAGATACGAGGCTAGCTCATGTGCCTACTCATCTAGAATACATCCTTACCGAGCTCTTGAAGAACGCCTTCCGTGCTACAATCGAAAGCGGAAAAGAACGCGAACCCATCGAGATTACCATTGCAGCATCGCCAGACATGTCAGTCGGCTCGCATGCTCTACCCTCCGAAGTGGATGTGGAGGAGGAGGCTTTGAAACATAGCGGAGCCAGCGCAAACGGTCGACCAGTCCAGTCAAACCCCTCAATACCCGGCGTGACAATTCGTATCCGAGACCGTGGTGGAGGTATCTCGCCGGAAGTTTTGCCAAACATCTGGGCTTACAGCTTCACCACTTTTGGCGACGACGACGTCCTCGACATCAATAATGGCAACACAGACGCCCTAAACGCCATCTCTGGGGCTGGGGGTGATTCTAGCAGTCTGGCTGGGTTAGGTTATGGACTGCCACTTGGTCGAGCATATGCGGAGCATTTCGGCGGCGGTATCGCTGTACAGAGTCTCTGGGGGTGGGGCACTGACGTCTACTTGAATTTGAAGGGCCTTGGAAAGATATAAACGGCTTGCAGCACCGCAACGCTCAAGCCTAATAGGACATACGTGAACCTTGATCTTATACTCTGAACAAGGTCATTCGTGGTTGGTGGACATCTGGAGTCTTATCCTGAACATTAGACCGGGCTGCCCAGAGCGTTACGAGCAAACCAACTGCCGTGCTCTTCCCATCAATGGAAAGAAGATATCGGCGACGGAAGACAGAAAGCACTCTGAAAATATGACGGAGAACTGCTTGAGAGCGTTCCTAGCCTCTTCATGGTGGGTCTTCTAGCACATGATATGTTCTCCGGCTATTGTGCATTGTCTCCATGAAGTAAGGTAGGTAGGGGTGGTAAGGGCTTAACCCTTAAGTTGGGGCTGGACCGCAAGCCCTGATCTGCAATTAGCGTGGACTTTCAGGCGTAGCTTCCACGTGACCAATCTAGGCCTCCTGTTGTGCTGGATTGTGACAGCGCTAGAGAAGGCCAGCGCATCACAAGTCTGATTGGTACATAGGAAACAGAGGAAGAGATTCAACAATTCTTCCATCAAACCACCACGGCATCGGAGAGTGGGGATTGCTTGGCAGATAGAATACGCCTCAATCGCATAAGAAGCACGGAATAACACAGTAGTCAATTAATTGCTTAGGTAGTCAAGTAAACAATGGCGGAGCAGTTCATCTCCCTTGGGCTCAAAGGTTAATTTCTCATCCCCCATAATCGATGTGATTGAAGCTCAATCGAGACATCAACATGGCCGAGTTTGCTGAACTTGCGCTTGAAGGTGCTGGGCCTATGGTTGAACACTACGAAAAACTCTACGAACCAGTCAAGGAGCGAGTAAAGAAAATCCCCCAGAAGATTCCCGGATTCAAAAGTCGTAGCGGGCGAGATGAGTACGAGGAAGAAGAAGTGGACGAGTATGACTACGGTTCGAAAGGGCGCGGCAACTCAGACCGCGCGCAGGAGCAAAAGGTAGCTGAGTACAACACCTACGAGCCTCCTCGACGCAGCAATACAGAACGGCGTCCCAAAGAGGACTACGAAACGTATGATCCGCCTCGACGTAGTAATACCGAACGTCCAAGGGAACACCGATCACGTCACAAGTCAAGGCACCGATCACGGCCCCGTGGGGACCGCTACGTTGAAGAGGAATACGTATACGAGAGGAAAGGGGGGCGGGCCAAATCGGTACGTCGAGATGGTGCGTACGGTGGTGGTGGTCGAGGGTTAGATCGCGACGATAGGAGGAAGAGCCGTAAGATTAGCATAATCCATGTATTTGAATGGTGTTGATGTAATTTAGGCCACCGAAGCCGCTACTACTCCGACTCCGAGTCCTCCGTCTCACCCCCACCACGAGATCGACGTCGCAAGTCTCTCGGAGAACAAGCACTTGCTGCTTTGGGTATTGGAGGTGCTGCGGCTGCTGTGGAGGGAGACCGTGAGAAACGACGAGACCGTAGTCGAAGGCGTGACCGAAGCAGGGATAGAGATTACGATCGGGGCGAAAGCTATGACCGTTACGACAGACGTAAGAACTACGATCGCTACGACCGTGACAGGAAATACGACAATCCCCGCCGCTCCGATACCCTTAGTGACAATTACACTCAACCTCGGCGAGCCCCAGCTGGCTATATTGGAAATGGGGATATTCGCAGCCAACAACGCGGAGGCTCTATCGATGGCACAGTCGCCCGCCAAAACCCTTATATTCCCGCCAATGCCCAGAACAACCAGTCTGTCGGCACCCGTTCAAACTATGATACTCCACGTGACAGCAGAAAAGACGACGGCTCTTCCTCCGACAGCTCCTCCATATGCTCCTCTTCCGAAGACGATCGTCGCACAAAGAAGATGAAAGGCAAAGAGCTCATCACCGGCGCACTCGCTGCCGTCGCTACCATCCATGCCGCCCACGGCGTTTATTCCAGCATGGAAGCCCGTGACAAGCGCCACAAAGAGGTCGAGCAGGGGACAATGTCTCCGGAGGAAGCCCGCAAAAAGAAGCACAAGGCAAGAGTACAGGATGCAGCTGCAATCGGGATTGCGGCACTAGGAATTAAGGGCGCGTATAGCGAGTGGCAAGAGGTGCAGGAGAGTCGAGGGAAGATGGCAGAGTTGAAGAAGGAGAGGGCGGAGAGGCATGAGAAGAGAATGAAGAGAGCGAATAAGCAGGGGAGTCAAAATGGGGGTGGAGGGAGAAATGGGAATAGAGATGGATACAGGACTTCGTGAGAGCGCTGTCCAACCAGGAATGTTTGCGCTCTCGAGACTGTGAATATCCTGGAGGACTAACCACGATTACGACGACACGGCATGTCAAGATTTCAACACCTTCCTTTTCGATACGTGAGCTCGAGCTTGCGAATTTACCTACGAGGTTTCCACTAAAATCCCAATATCACACATGCATCCGAGGCTCTGGAACCAGGGCATCAAACTGCTCATACACCCTAGACGATTCAATACTTGCCTAGAAGCCACTCGTTACACTGCATGGACGGACGGTCATTTGCATTCTAGACCGCGAAACCCGCATGGCTGGCTTGGCATCCTGTCTAGACCTTTGAGCAATCAAGGAGTTACGGATTAGCGGTTTTTCTTACTTGCGATTAGCTTTTATGAGGTGCATAGATTGGTAGGTAGCCTTTTATGATAGACATGAATTATGATAACATGATCAAGTGAGAAGGTAACAGCTGTGATGAGACGTGTGATTTAACGCTTTGGAAGAAAGTATATACAGTAGTTGAGAAGATTTTAATCGACTGTTCTTCTTCGTTTCTTCTCGTTATTGTGCATACTACGAGTAACTGTCAATCTCAAACTCTTCTTTCTCTTTCTTTCTTTTCCTTCATTCATTTCATTGAATCAATCCTCAACAATGCAAAGAATGAACACACGCAGTGACCAAGAAATCGACCATCGAGTTCATCAACTCGAACTTCAGACTCATTACCTACCTAGATGGAAAAAGAAAAAGTAAGATACATAGTTCTGGTTTAGCCTAGCTTGAATGAAGCGAGCACTACAGTACCTCTACAGACTTCGAGAGACGATCGGGATAAGTCGATCCAGCAGTTTTCCCACATCAGTATATTATTACCGTGCAACGCCCCTCTGCGGGCTCTGTACCGCTCTTCCGTGATCTACAGTATGATAGCAAATAGCCCAACTCTAGAGTGCCGCAATCTTCATGACATCAGCCGAGCTGGGCCGCACTGCAGGACGTGCGGGCTTTGAGACTGGAGGAGGCGGAGCGCGAGTTGGATGCGAGAGGACTTGGTTTGTTTGGACGCTCTGCTAAGAGAAGGACCGCTGTGCGCTGACGGTCGTCTGCTAGTAGTCGACGGTTGCAAGAGGGCGCCTGAGCGTCTTGTGGGCCTTCTCAGCTCGCGGACCGTCGATGCCAAAGCAGGTTCTGAGCGGAGTTTCGGAGTCATCGACGTCTGGCTGGCGAGATGTCTAACAGAGCACATGGCTTGTGGGAAGTGGGATAGCCAGGACGTTCTTGGTAACCATGGTTCCCTTGGGAATTTGCTCTGTGGTTCTCAGGCTAGTTAGTCAGCTCTTCCATTATTGTGAGAATTTTCTGTCGTTGAAACACTTTCCTGCTGTGTCTCCGGAATCAGCACGTCTTATTAATCAAATTGTCAGTTTGATACCGTGTCTATACCGTGACTCCACATTCCAAACCCTTCAGAACCCTTGGTCGTCTTTCCTTCCGCCCCGTACTCGGTGGAGACTGTTCTTTCAAGCAGATCTGACTTTGCGGTTATACCAAACCTCCGTAACATAGGTAGAGCTATGTCTACCTCTAGTGTGACGATCCCTGAGCGAACATCCTCGAAACATGCCGTGGAAGTCAAATCAACCCTTGAGGAGAAGGCTCTCCGCCTGAAAGAAAGTAGATCCGATATGAAAGGAAACTGTCATCTATCTCCTTCGAATCCTCTCCGGTAGCATACCGGCACCTAAAAATCACGGACCTGGGGACTGAAAGAGAATAGTATGCTCGGTAAACATGGCCAGATATTGAGCATGGAGAACGAAAATTGACAGACGCCAAGTATCAGAAGGCCCATTGCAGCTTCAACCGACGCATTGTTAGCGTTGGAGACGAACTTACTGGGCCTATCTGATACTCTTGCAGATGAATGGCATGTCTAACACATATATGCGATGTGGACGAGAAGACATATGAAGGCGTTTTTCAGGACTGCAGACTTGACACGTTGACTGTTGTATGATTTCATTTCGTTCCGTCAGTGCCATATTCTCTTATCTTCTATATCGTTGATTCCGCTCTTGGCTATTCTTCATTATGTCCTAGCTGTTAGAAATCGATGGGCCGGTGTACTTGGAGACTGTGATGTTAGAGTTTCGAGCCGCGTGTTGGCTAGACGGTACGGCTTTATCTTTCCCAGGCATCCATAAGACCACTTGTAACCCTCTGGCTGAGATATAAGCAGGAGATGAAGACGAACGCTAAAATCGAACGAGATGACGAAGAGTCTTTTTGAGACGGTAGCTGATAAGCTCAATAGTTACTGAAAGTTATTAATTCTGTCGGTCGGAGTGCTGCTTGAAGTGTTTGTCTGGGAGGATGAAGATCTTTTCATCGTGATGAACGTCGTACGTCAAACGGTAAAAAGTCCCCGATATTCAATATTGAACTGAGTTCAGATGATCAAAACGACTATGAGACCGCTTCGGAGCAACAGATTACGCAGGGTGAACGTCTCATCGGGCCTTTTTCTGAATCAAGCCATCTTACGGCCAAGCTGTGGTGCGACTTCAGCCGTCCTGCAGTCAGGTATGTACTCCACAGCCCAGTCATGCAGGACTTGCTCAGGCTGCAGAATTCTCGCAGGCTCTACAAGACATTAAGTCGGGCGGTCCAAGCTCAGGACTTGTTTATTTTTCTTTCCCAGCTACCCGGGTGCATGAGGCATTTGGGGAAACTAGTGTAAGATCATCTCGCTCTATCAAGACAAAGGACATGGTTTATGAGGAGCATAGGTAGACTGGTAGGTAGCATTTTATGATAGACATGAATGATGGGATTATGACGCAGTGAGGAAGTGCTGTCTTGATGTGACGAGTAGTGAGGAGTGTGATTAATGCGTCGAGAGAAATTCAAAGATTGGCATGTTTTGTGATGTTGGATTGATGGAGTGGGGTTAGGGAAAGTTCTTCGCCGATGAGTCCGCTGTCATCTCTCACATCTTCCTCATCCTCCTCGTCTCCTCCTTCATCGCGCGCATCACAGGCGACCTAAATACATTTCTTATGTCGAACTCTTCTTATTATTGTAGCCCATGTACCAGGTCAACAAAAGCTTCCCCCTCCGCTATCCAACTGTCAGATCGTGTAAATGTAGAAGTAATTTATCGTTGGGGTCCTGTCGACGACACAATCACCAGTTAACGGCAATTCTTCTTAAGCCTAGACGATATGTTGTTAAAACGAAACCTAATAGCATATAGCCGATAGGACTACCGCATGATCATGCCTCAGTGCTTGGTAAAGTTCAGGCGATTCGAGGACGGCGAACGAGACGGATAGAAGAACGTCTCTTGCCTCTACTCATCCGAGCAACGATTTGTACATCCACCTCTTGATCGGATTGCAATTCGGCATTGTGTTACACGATGGCTGAGCCATACGGACTACCTTCTGTTTCCCACGAAAACAAGTCTTGAGTGCGTTCGTTTATGCGCCTTGGAATTTTAACGACCAGGTCGACACTTGGAACCAAATCAGGCTCGAAGGCTGTGGAGATCAAATGTGAGAATGTATACGAAATGCAGTGGTCTACCTGCTGATTCGGCTGCGATCCCTGCATGAACTAGATATCAGTGAGAGGGCAGACATCTGCAAGGCACCACACCTTGGGTTTGGCCTCTCCAATTCAGGCCATCTTTCGCTTCGCTTCCACCTTTATAGGGTTAACCGGCTCGCCACAACCCGAGTCAGCCGCTTCGGGTAAGCCGAGTCCAGGATATCAAGATAATACGACCCAACAATGATCTACGAAGCTCAAGATAACATCTCATGCTTCTCTGCCTTCTACAGGTGGCTATCAATAGTAATTCATACGATTGATGACACATGGCTCAAAAACCGGAAATCTTCGTGTGATATTCCATCTTTGCAATTTCAATTCAGTCTTTCCCATTCGCAGTCAAAGCCGACTTCCCTTGACTGCTCACTTTTTATACTCATCATGATGAACTCGTGCCTGCCAATAACCACACTGGCCATGGTTTTACTGGTACTTTTCTCATCAATTCCCGGTTGGTGTTCCGTACGAGCAGCGTTTGTGTCTGACCTATTACTTACCAGTGGCATACAAAGGAACACTCACATTGCCGTCGCGGGGTTCCCACAATCGTCTTATGAGAAAAGGCTCTGATACTTTCAATGCGCTTAATACAACTGTAGTCTCTGGACCCACGGATAGCACTCTCACCATCCAGAATATAGCTTCACCCTCAGATTCGGTTCCGCATTCTCAGTCGTTTGCTACCGGTCCTTTTTTGCAAACGACAGTAGTCAACATAACTGAGAGTCTCGTATTCACCGAAGCCGCACATTCAACTGTGCCCAATTTAACGGGACCAACTCAGACCACCCAAAACTCTATTTCCCCAGGGCCTACGGTTCATACATCGGTGCCGAATCTCAACGGACCAACCCAAACAACTCATGATATTTTCGGCCAAATAGCGCATTCTTCAGTGACCGATTTGATGGCACCGAAACGAACGACACCGGCTCCAAACTCTTCGCCTACAGACTTGCTACCTCTTATCGGAGCACCCAAAACTTCGTTGGCTGACGTTACAATTCCATCGTTGAGTTTGACGACATCGTTGACGTCCAATACGGTTTCGCCAAAAGCAGACATCGCACCTTTGCCGCAAGTTTCGATCCCAACCAACCCAGTTTCAGGCGATTCGCCTATTGGCCCACCTGCTCGCAATCTAGAGCCTTTTATAGTTGCAACGTTCGTGACAGAAACACAGGGCTCGAATACCCAAGTTGTCCAAATATTCTCTGCAGTAACGCCGTCTTCAAATCAAGGATTGGCGGCTTTCATCGCGAATCCTTTCGAGAATCAAGCAACCACACCTTCGACCACTTCAGTCCAATCTTCAGCAGTATCAGCTTCATCAACGCCAAGTACAGGTCTTTCCATTATTCCAGGGCAAACCACTCACCCAGCGCCATCCATATTAGTCCTCGGTTTAAACACTCTCACGCGTAACGGCCCTCCTATCACTACAAGTGGCACTCCAGCCTTCTTCGCCTCCAACGGTCTTATTCTCAGTTCTAGCACAATCAACTTACCAACCCCTTTCCTAAGCCAACCATCAGCCCTCACAACCCTCGGGCAAAATTTCGTTCCCAACCCCACCGGCTTCTCCATCGCATCCACAACTCTCTTTCCTAATGGTAATGCCGTGACCATCTCTGGTACTCCCATATCCCTCAATCCCTCCACCCTTATCATCGGCACCAGCACGATTCCGTTCGCTTTCGCTTCCCAAACCGTCCCATCACCCGCTCTCACTTCCATCTTCACAAAAGCGGACCAGATTTTCACAGCTGCCGCTTCTGGGTTCGCTATTGGTGGCATGACGCTCACGCCTGACGGCAGCGCGATCGTGCTTTCTGGGACGCCTGTGAGTCTTGGAACTGCAGCAGATCTGGTGATTGGAACTAGCACCATAACGCTGCCAATGCGGTTGCTGTATGAGAATCACAAAATCATTACGTCTGGTGATACTACATACACTACCCCAACAACTGGCTCGGAGTCCGTAGGCAGTGGGATCTTAGTGACGGGAGTAGTGGCTTCAAGTAACAAGCCAAATGCGTTACTACCAGGGCCCAAGGGCATTGAAGGCACCGGCTCTAGCGTCGGACCGACGGGGTCAACAGAGGGAAATACTGCCACTCCCATGTCTACTCCAGCTTCGACGCCAGAAGTGGCGGGCGCAAGCAGTGCTGCTTCTTCCTCGGCCGAGGCCAAGAGCGAGATGGGCAGGATGAAACCCTCACGGCTCCTATCCTTGGTTGGTACTATTCTTGGCAGTCTTCTCATTGGATTCTGAAGTGGCTTTTCGTGTTAAGCAGAGACCCACATGGAAGAAAAGAGCATGGAAAGCGGTGTTTGCGTTTAGATGCGTCGGGGAATGGCGGCTCTGGGTGCTCAAGAAAGGGACATTTTAAGAAAATGGACTCTGGGGAGACTCGGTTCAGTGGGATGGAATGACGTCGTCGTTCATTCTTATTCAAAAACCAAGGCAGAATCCGGGTCTCAAAATGTCGCAACGTCCAAAACCGGGGCGTGCGCAGGAGCACAGCCTGGTGTAGGGGATCAGCGGGTTGGACGCCTTGTCAAGACCGTACCATTTCATGGAGGCAAGATGTTGTGCAACCCGGAAATACGGATTCGGCAAACGTCAAGCTCTCCAATCAAGCCTGTCGAATTTTCCAGCCACACATTTTAAGCTCTTGTGTAATGTTACCTGCGCGCTCATGGGCAGTGTTGTTCTCCTATGTCACTTTGTCTGCGTCAGTCTGGACAATTGGCTCGACTGTCAAGCATGCTGATATGTGCGCCTGCAAGGAAAATTATCTTTGTCTTCCGCAACATCTAATTTTCTGGACCACGGAGCCACAAATCCATAGAGGCTATGCTGGGCTCGTGCTCATTTGCCTTGTCGGCATTACCGTTGCTAGTAGTTTACCTCAGGCTGCCTGGATTAGATTGCAATCTCAATGTCTTTGCTTCGTCCACAGAACGGCTGTCTACTCTATCTATATAAGTTTCATCAGAAGCGCGAACAGATCATATTCGATTCAAGCACTTACGTTTGTTCACGCAATGGCGAACACACTCAACAACCTTCTTAGAGTCCTCATTACAATCTTGATAAACTTCTCGCAGCCGACCTGTGGTCAGTCGCAGTTCCTATCTCTTCAGTCCAGAACATATTCCATGTTGCGGGCTTACGTGCTGATTCTCAAACCTTTGGTAGCCGTACCAGCACAGCTAGCATGGACCGAAAGCCATTATGCTGTTCCTTCAACGTCGATTCAAAGTAGAGATGACGTTCCAGGGATCGCCAGCGAAATATCAAGTATTTTCCTCCACTCCACCATGGAGACTGCCATACCCTCCCTAGATAAGTTCATCACAGATAGCGTTACGAGGCGAGGATTTAAAAGTATACCACTCGCAAAGGATACGACATTGCAGAATCCGTCTTCACTCAACATGACTCTCTCCACTGAATCATCAAATCCCATGCCCTCGTGCGGTAACTCTTTCTTGTCGGCCTCCACTACGTTCACCGAAGATCACCCACTCGACCTCGAAGTATCTCCCACACCAGTAGGTTGTGTTGATCGATGGGGAAATGGACTGCATCCAAACTACCCACATTATCACACCACAGTGTCGGGTTTGATAGAACCTGCTAGCTCAACTCACGCCTCAAAATTCATACCTGCTACCCCTGTAACCAGTATCACGGCTCCAGTAACAGCAGCTTCAGGTGCTGGACCTACGGAAACGCTTAGGCAGGAGACTTCAACTGGAGCAGCTTCGAACGGAGATCCACCGGCAAATAGCGTGCCAACTCAGAGCTTTTCGAACAAGAGCCCCACTTCGGCACTTTTAGAATACAGCAAAATAACCCATGACTCAACAGCAGGTGCAAGTGACTCTAGCCAATCCTTTTCCGGTAGTGTTCTGCTACCATTTTCCATGCCTGCTGCTGTCAAGACAACCTCTGGCGGTTCAGCACCTGCAGAGCCGGTGTCTCAACCCATCGCTAATGCTGCCGCCACCCTAGCGACGACAGTTGCGAACGTGGTAGATCCTGCTCTGGCGGCCGCGGGACAAGGTTCGACTGCAACTTCAATACTGCGGCCATTACCCAAGGCTTCGAGTTCAGGCATAGGGGCATTGATCATGAATGCTTTCGAGTCTCAGCCGCCAGAGGTTGGATCTTCGGGAGTGGTAGTGCCATCCTTGGTAATGCCAGCTTCAACAATAGCACATCAAACTGGAGTGGACGCGGCAGTTGTCTCTAATACAATGCCTGTATTTAATCTGGCTGATAGCAGTGCAGTGCTTCTCCAGTCGCCGCCTCCAGACTTGAGTCCCGCAGTATTCACCGTCGCAGGGGAAACTTTCACCGCCAATCCAACAGGCTTCATCATCGCAGGGACAATCGTGACACCCGGTGGCCCGCCTGCTGTTATTTCTGGCACTCCTGTCAGTCTTGGGCCTTCCGGCGTCTTTATTGGGGGCAGCACCATGCCTCTCCGAGCACCTTCTTTGAACCAGATCCCTTCAGTATTTACAGCTGCTGGTCAAGCTTTCACGGCCAATCCGACAGGCTTTAGTTTAGCAGGCACAGCCGTATTACTTGATGGCCCAGCTGTTACTATATCGGGTACACCGGTGAGTCTCGGATCTTCCAATCTCGTCATAGGAGGTAGCACATTCGCGATAAAAACGCCATTTCCAGGCCGAGTACCATCAGTTTTCACCGTAGCAGATCAGCTGTTTACTGCCAATCCAACTGGATTTGCCATAGCCAGCGTAACTGTGTCACCCGGGGGCCCCGCTGTTACTATATCGGGTACACCAATCAGTCTGGGCCCCTCGGGTCTTGTAGTCGGAACTAGCACGGTTGCGTTGATCACAACACCTCCAACTCAAGCCGAAGGATCTGTCTTCACGGAAGCAGGCCGGGTTTTTACTGCAAACCCCACAGGTTTTTCGATTGGTGGGAAATCAGTCTCACCCGGTGGATCGGCAGTGACCGTTGATGGCACACCAGTCAGTTTAGGACCCTCAGGCCTCGCCATCGGCACCAGCACAATTCCATTACCCAGGCCATCTCTCGACGTGCCCAATAAATCAGCCTTCACAATAGCCGGCCAGACTTTTACCCCTAATCCGACTGGTTTCTCCATAGTGGGCACCACCCTCTTGCCAGGCTCAGAAATTACCATGTCAGGCACAATAGTCAGCCTCGGAACTTCGGATATTGTAGTCGGCAACACTACTGTTCCTTTACCCAATTCAACCTCAAGCGCCCAGTCTCCCAACCCCGCCATAACGAGTACCGCTGAGCTCTCCCCCAATTCCGCACAAATATCAGAGACAAGTGTACCAGGAAGTACTGATGCCAAGACATCACCGCTGCGTCCTATGAAAGGAGCAGCGCCAGGGAGACGTTTATGTTCCGGGTATCTTGGGTCGTTGTTCTGGGTGATGATTGTGTTTGAAGTCCTAGAATGAATTGCGTGAGTGAAGGTAATGAGATGAGTGTATGTGTTGATGGAATTCTGGCTGAGGAACCTGAGCACTGCGGACGTTGATATTAATTTCGAACCCACAATATGAAGAGCTGCAGCTGTACCAAATCATGTGCCCATCTTTAATACCTTACCGGCTTATGATTCAGGTCGAGCAGCCACGCTTGATGCATACGTGTAAATAATATCGTTTTGCGCCACTCGCACACGCATTTTCTCAGTCGCTTGGATAGAGAGCATCTCAAGGCGACTTTTGGGCTTGCTACAGTAGGCAGCGATAGGTAGATCGGAATGGATAGATCTGTACGACGATACTTGCAGTCGACCTCGATAGGCTCATCCCTCCCATAAATTCAAGTTGAAAGTCGATGATAAGTTCCTTGCCTACAACAATCACGCGCATTGCCTTCTTCAAAAGCGAATCCGCATAGCTCTTAGATAAGAAAAAGTGTTGGATCCAAGTCGGAGTTGTGCGTCTGGTTTCCAACCGTCGAGATGTGCTTCGAAAGTCTCGTTTGCTCGATTCCTGCCGGCCGGGAACGCTGCTAATCTCGTATTGAGGCGCTCGAGCGCTGGGCGACGCAGTGGGGTGATGAGTTGATCGTTGGTGAGTTTGAAGGAATAATAAATAGGTATCTAAGGCCTGTAGCATTCGAGCTTTACCATTCTCCTCAGAAGGCTTGATAGTCTTGTTGGGTTGATAGAGACGAGCGAGACTACTATTGTGTCTCCGTTGTTCTGTTGGAGCGCATCTCTAATTTCAAGGGTAGGTGGGGTACGGCTGTCGATGATTTTTGGGGCACTGGTGTTTTCACTTTTATGGTTGAGAGGATCCTCTAATGGTTCACGGTTTCCGTTGTGTATCTCCTGAACCCTCCCAAAACCGACGATGCGTACTCAGCGTATTGGTAGTAGAAGTAGACCTGAATTATCACGCTTTCTTTCAAAGTCCCTTCACCTCATGATTCATGTCGTAAGTCTGTCTTGTAGCCCTGGTCCGGGATAGGTTTGCTTGCGTAGCTCTTGCGGAAGCCCACTGTTGCTTCAAGAACTTCCTTGTTAAAGGGTACATTAGATGTCCGGCATCATTTTCCGTCGACCTCAATCTGGCCGTATCGCCTAGTAAGTCCCATTGCCATGATGGTGACTGTGGGGGTTTCGCAGTGGGTATGTGGACACGTGAAGTCTCAAGTCCTTGATGCAAAGGCCATCAAGTTCCTTGGCATCCAGGCTTGACCGTCAAATAGAATGAGCTCGGCTGTTGAAGGCACTAGAGTGGATTTATTGTGGTCTTGTGAGAGTTGCTGCAAACGGAGAACCAAGCTCGCTTGAGTACATAGCGACCTGGGAGAGGGAGCGGACTTGAGGTAGAGTACTCCTCACGGAACTTATAACTTTCAAGCTTGCAACATACAGCGGTCATTCATGCGTTTCTTTCTTTGCTGTTGAATGCAGCCTGAGCATATCAGTTCTCGTGGGACGCTATAATGTGTCCAGACCCTTGATAACGCCGATGAAAGCGCTGATACCTTGCTTTCAAGTACGCTCTCGGTCAAAACGATACAAAATCTCTGCCTAACATCCCACTCCGATCAACGACCTACAGCAGGTTGCCCAAGCTGGCTTTAGCATAAACCCATCAGCAGACCCAACAAGCAAACCTCAATTAAACCAAATCAATCTGCCTCATAGGTTCATTTGCAGCTTCAACAGCTTCGCCGTCCATGATTCCTTCAACGTAGCATTGACCAATCACCCGAAACGCATCTTCGTATGGTCTCAACAAAACAGGAACCGCAGAGCCGCAAAGGACGCTCACAAGGTCGCCCGCAACCGCGCTTCCATGTACCTAGTCGGTCCGGCCGCTTTCGGTCATGTAAAATCTACGCCCTGTTGCTATCTGAAGAAAGCGTCGTCCGATTGTAATTATTTGGCGGATGCCTCCCTTGAGTATAATTGCTCCGTTTTTCTAATCCGAGTTCATGCGCTGAATGACGCGGAAATATTCGAGAATATCCTCTTCGTCCTCTGGAAGAACTCGGAAGTTGTCTCTGTATCTTCCGCTGATAAGCGTTCGCCATAGTGCTTGTGAACGTACTTCTTGGGGATGGGGCTATTGGCACGATTGGGTGATTTGAACGATTTCTTCGTATAATTTGCACTGTTTGAGGAAAAGTTCTCTGACAGGGTCGTCCTTGCCCTCTAGCTTCTGATAGTATCCTAGTACACAAGAATTCGCTATGATTGCGACTTTCTCGACTAGCAGTCCATTAACTGACAATTCGCCACCTTCGATGCAAGCATCGGCTGTCGGATTACCAGATGCGCAGAAAGGGGATTCTACCGTATCGATACCCAAAGTGATATGCTGCGAGTCTCCCCAATCAACTACCCAGGAAGGCTTACTGGGGCCAGCACCAATAGTGTTGTAAAAGACTTCCGGAATACTGCGGGGCATTGTGATCCCTTGATGCTCAGGATTAGTATTGAATAACTGCAAAGAGCCTTCGACGACTTAAATGAGAGCTTAACAAACAAGACAAAGCACAAAACTATGTTGAACTCAGGTTCCCCTAGAGTAAGTGAGTATGTTGAAGCATGAAGAATCGAAAAGTAAAAAGCATAATGTTGGAAATCAACTTTCAAATTCCGCAGCCTTCTCTGGCAAACGAGGCTGAGGCCGTTGACGCCGAGGCGCACTTGATCCACGTAGATCCGCCGCACAAGGCGAGGACCAATCCCAGAACCTGCATGATGCAGTCGGAAGCTGGTTCGACATAACGTTCCACCTGCATTTACAGCCTTCTCGTAGGAAGAAGGCTGAGGCGCAGTCGATGCACGATGACCGCCCTGCAGAAGAGCCAGGTTCGTTGTAGGGCAGATGTCAAATCTGATAATCTGATTCGACGTGCGCTTTGGCTCGTACCCAAAGCCTTGCACCTCTCTCTCTCCATAAGAGGCGTCATGAAATAATAGTGTTATTAGCTATATCGCTGTAGAAACGAACGCTTTTTTTTCTCTTCGTAGTATTAGAGGAGTGACTTTGTGTCTAGGCCATAACCATACGCCGAAAATACAGGGAGAAGAGAACATTCGCCGGTCCGTTACCCACGAAAAGAATCGTGGCTAAGACCTGGTTCTGGAAAACAAGAAGCAGCCCGCAGCGCCGGGAAAGATACTAGAAGATTAGGGAAAGCCTGCTGCGAGCTGGTCCTTGAAGATAATTATGCCATTAAGCGTAGTCGTATCTTCAAAACAGCGTCGTCCATCACCTATGCGTTTCGAAATCCGAATGAAGTCATCAAATAAGATCAAAGATCCCCTCCTCAGGCAGATGAGTAGCCATCGCATCCTGCAAGAAATGATGATCAACATCAATACTCGCGCCATTATTGACCTCCTCCGCAAACAGCGCGGTGCTGAGATTATTCGGGTCAAAAGCCAACACCCCGCGAGCAACTTCTTTGACCTGCTGCAGTACCGACCCCGCAACGGCCCATATCACACTGAGGGATTTCAAAGCTCCTGTGGCTAAAAGGACACGTTCCCTCATGACGGCGCTTTTGTCGCTGTACATTGGGATCGAGGAGGCTGAGAGGTGGACGATGGCGCTCAGGGTGATGGCACAGGTGAAGAATGGGCTGTGCTTTGTTAGTTCGACTGGAAGAGAGATTAGGTTCGAGAGCTTGTTGGCTGCTTGGATGGCTTTGGTGGAGTGGATGTGATGTGCTGTAATTGGGGTGGTGTAATTTTCGGGACGAGTACATGCTGTCTTTTCCTCGATTGGGGCAAACACCAGGTCAGACCGAGGTCGATGTAGGTATACGGACCCTCTAGAAGAAAATAAGTGGTGGGTCTTCCGCTTATGGGCATTAGACTCACGCATTGATGATCATGTGCGCTTGAAACACCATCTCATCAATCTTTCCATCCTGATCGACAACCTCGCGCTTAGAGTAGGGAAGGTTCAATAGCCAGCTGGTCAGACTAGCATCAATCGCTTCTACTCTATCATTGTCCTCTGCACGTGCCGTTTGACCAACCGCAAGAATGGTGCCAAGCAACCTTATGGCCTCGATACGATATGCAAAGGACGAAAAGGCAAGTTCGTGGCTTGCAAAGACACGACCTTGAAACAGGCTCATAGCATGGGGTTCTGGGATTGATTTGCACTGCATGGGTTAGCGCTTTTCATAAAAGCCCCGGGAGAGTACGAACATCTGCAGCCTCAAATACAGCCTCTTCGCATGGCAACGGGACATTCGTCTCAACCTTGAACAACTTGAAAGAGTTTAGCTGATGAAGAGCTGCTAACATGCCATCCATCGCGTAAAGCTCCCACCAAGTCCTCCTCCAACTCTCTTGCAAGCTTCTACACCCTTCTCCATGTTCTATACAGAACTCTTTTCGATGCATCCCGAGCTCTAATGCCATGTCAATGGTACTATCCATAATCTCCTTGGCCAGTTTCTGCTCGTCGCGTGCATGAAGAGAGATGGCGAAGAGAAGTAGAGCTTGGACTTTGAAGCCATCCTTCGGAATTTGATCCGAGAGGACTTGGTTGGCTAGACTGCGGTATTCCTCAGTCGGCGCAGCGCCGTCGAAATGCGAACCGATGAATTGCATTATGGTTTCCAGATAATTTGGATATTGCCAATAGCGGTTATGTCCAGCGAAATAGTTTCTGGGCAGTAGGATTGGATGACCATCATGAAAGTGTAAATAGTACAAATTGAACATATGCTTGGCGTCGACGTTGTGGCGTTCAGAGTAGAGCATGTTTTGAGGCCAGTTGACTCCACTTTGGGTCGTCCCATTACTACTAGCATTATCACAGACTTCGGATCTTTCAGTCTCGGAGGGGCTTGGAAATTGGATGCGTTGGCCGAGATTACTATCCGACCCGCGCCTCGAAAGTGATCCAGCGAATAGATTTGGCGGGGTTAGGATCGCTTGATTTTGTTGAGTAGAGACGCCCTGCTCCTGGAAAGACTGTGAAGGAGTCTGCGGGACGCCACGGAATTGCTCCATTTGATCAATTCTCTCTCCGGTAGGGATATCAAAGGCGAAAGAGAACGGGCGTTTCCGTGGACCTTTGTAGCCCCTTCGCGACTGGACATAGCGACATTCACGCTGGTCTGAAATGCAGCGGCCGCAGACAGGCTGTGCAGCATCGCACTTCAAGTGTCTCGTCCGACATTCTGTGCAAGCCAAGAGAGCTGGCGCGCGAGATTTTGCGCCTACATTGGCCTGGTTTTCAGGCGGATTGTACGCATCTTCAGCATTGAACGCTGAAGGAGGGTATTGCATTGACAGCGACATTGACGATGATGACAGTAATAATCTGTGGAGAGGATGTTAGATGAAGAAGGAAGAAGGTTGCGGGCTAACGTTTCGGGAGCGTCAAGCGTAAGCGGCCCGTGCCCTAGAGTGCGGAGCTTCCCCGGAGTAAATCGACATCTTTAGTATTCCGACCACTCCTGTACTAAGTAATACGGCCCGTCGGGGCTGTCTCCTCTCACTACCAAAAGGAAATGGGCTACACCTTGTCCCCCCTCCACTCCCCCACCCCACTCACCTTCCCTCGCCTCGCCCAAACCTTCGACGCCGCCTTTTCCGACCACCCCCTCATCCCCTACCTCTATCCGCACACCCCGCCGCAGGCACGTCTCGAGAATGACGTCAAGAAATTCGAGGGAGAGTGGGCGAGGAGGGAGGCGGAGGGGTTGAGGTGGTGGGTTGTTAGAGAGGATGGGGAGGGGGAGGGGGATGGTGAGATTGTGGCGTGGGCGAAGTGGGTGGTGCCGCATGAGATTGGGGAGGAGGAGAGGAAAAGCGGGGAGATTGGGGGGTGGCCGGAGGGGGCGAATGTGGAGTTATGTGAGGAGTTTTTTGGGAAGTTGAGGGAGGGGAGGAGGAGGTGGGTTGGGGAGGGGGAGTATTGTGAGTTTCTGTTTCTTTGTTCTAGGGGATTATGCCACAGTTTGTTCGAACGCTTTTCGACTACGCTTCAGGTCGATGGCTGGATTCCGATCTTTTTCTATACTCCTTTAGTTGGGGCAACCCATTATTGTCGAGTTGTGCTTTACAGCCTCTCATGACGTTTCATGTTTGTTATTTACCAAGTTGATCTATTTAAATTCCTCTGGCCGTCTACAATTTCACACATTTCCAACCAGCCATTTAGCCATCTCGAAACCCACAATTTCACAGGCGTCTAACCCCCTTCCTCTCAAATCCATCCTTCTACTACTCTCATCATACTTCCCAAACCACCAAACCCCGTCTAACGCCCCCACCAAAGTCCTCGAAATCCTCGCCGTGCACCCCTCCCACCACCGCAAAGGCCTCGGCTCCCTCCTCATAAAAGCCGGTCTCGACCTCGCCGACCGCGACCACGCACGCACCTACATCGAGGCCTCGGCAAAAGGGTTGCCGTTGTATTTGAGACACGGCTGGGAGCCGGTGGGGGCGACGGTGGTGGATATGCGCAAGTATGGGAAGGAGGCCGTGGTTAGCGAGACGACGTTGATTCGGCTGCCGAAGACGCTGAGGGAATAAGTTGGACGTATGGATATAGATATAGATGGATTTCGCCGTGGGCTTGTATCGCCCGCCAACGATCTTTCGTGCTATTATAGATCGAGACATCACTCCTCTGCCACTTCTAATCGACATCTATCAAAATAAACAATTGATTGATTGCATTAAACCCCGAAAACTCCCGAGGACGAACTCTCCTCCACTCCTCCACTCCCCCAGGCATGCCTCAATCCGCGCCAACCTCTTCTTATTTATATGCGGGGGCCAATGAAGAACGACGGCGCTAATAACCAGCAAACAGCTAATATCAAAGCACGGGGCGATTTACTTACGAGGTGGCGGTGCTGTATGTATGTGCTTGCGAGGTGACGGTGCGAGCAGGCGTTGGTGGAGGGAGGTGGTGGAGAGGTGTGTTGTGTTGCGGTGGCGGTGGTGATGGCGGTGATGATGGCGGATATGGGGTTGAATCGGTGGGTGCTGTGGGTGCTGTGGGTGGTAGTAGTAGGGGGTGGAGCGGTTATGTCATGGATAGGTGGGAGTTGGATAGTTGGGAGTCGGACGGTGGGGAATGGACCAGAGGAACGAGGTTGATGTTTTTCACGAATACATCATTTTTTTACGACTGAAAAAATAGGAATGAGCTGGGTTAAGTTGAATGAGGAATTGATCTCGGGACTTTTGTGCAATCGACTATTACAAGGTTTAAAGTTGTCAACGTCAAAAAGGGAGTATGGATAATAAAGTGTTATTGAATTGAGAAGAATCATCGCTTTTCATTACATGCACCGCCGTCTATGCTATCACTATTACGTACGATACAGCGCTTGAGCTACACATTAACCTTTTAACCATTATCATATCTTTCAACCCCTTTCTTTGCCAGACATTCAACCTCTCAAGTCTGACTAGCTCAACCAGCCTGGTACAAGCCCAAGGCGACCACGTGAGGATTCATCATGGACAAGTTAAAGGGAGTGAGGAAAAGGTCGGAGTCGGTAAGGGCAACGAACATGGTACCGTTGGCAGCGGGGTCACCGGCGTAAACCACAGAGTCGGGCTGGAAGGTGAATCCAGAGTTGGCACCAGTCGTGGTGAGAGGCGTGTAGGTCAAGTTCAACTGAGAGACCCAGGCGGCGAACTGAGGAGCACCGGCGGTGGTCGCAGTGATATAGCTATTATTGGGTCCAACCGGCGACCCTGGGTTCTCCCATTCAAGGTAAACCTTCTTGCCTGGGAAGGAAAGAGGTTCGGAGCGGTTGCGGCTGATGGCTGGATCACATCCGTAGCCAGTAACATTGACGTTCTGACAACTCTGGTTGGCTGGGATAGTTGAAAGGGATGGACTGGAGGTACGGTTGTCGGTGTACTCGTAATTGCCAGTATCGTTGGGTGAGAATCGATTGATATTGGCACCATTCACGAAATGAAGGCCGGGGAAGTTCTGCCATGCTAGGCGAGTGGTGTTGGCGGGGCACGAGGTAATATAAGGTGCCAAATAGGTCCACGCCCAACTCTGCGGAATACCGGTCTCGAACCAAACTGGCATTGGCTGCAGACCACTCATTTGGCGGAATATCATTTGCTGACGGGCCTCCGTCGCAATGGACTGTGCGAGGAGCTGACCAACTTCGCGGGAGTCCAAGTGGTTGATGAAACCCCAGACTCCAGATTCACCGAAGCGAGTCAAGCGCTGGTTGAAGTCGACATACTCGCGGACGGTCGTGAATGGGTAGTCGTAGGTACACTGGGGAGGAGCAGTCTCGCCAAGCATGTTTGACAAAAGAGTGGCGTGTCCGGCCTCTTGATCGGCCATGAACTCAATCAAGGAGCGGTCCTCGGCGGTGAGACCGGCGTCGAGGAAGGCTTGCTCGTCAAAGACAGCGAGACCATTGTGAAAGAGATCGAGCTCGATCCATTCCTGGTAGAGACCGAGGGTGATGGACTCGTAGTCAAAGTCACTCTCGACCATGTAACGAGGGAGACTGCCATTCGTACCCAGACCACCGGCTGGGACATACGGAGCTGGCTCAGCGTGGAAAAGCTTGCCATTCTTGTTGTAGTAGGTGGCGGTAGGGTTTGGTGGCAAGGTGCCAATCGACTTGGCGACGGTCGAAGGTGCCTGCTCTGCTCCGGTTGTGGTGGGAGTGCCCGAGTAAGGGCCATGACTGGTGGTGCCGGTGACCTGGCTGCTTCTGATCGGTGGCAAGGTAGCCGGAGTCGCCGCCAGAGCCTCAATGGTCGAGTCTGGAGCAAAAGACGATGCTACATCACCGGAAGGGCCATTGGACTGAATGACATTGGGGTCTGACGCACCCGCGTAACCAATGTCGGTAATGGCCTACCAATCTTATGAATGCCTGCGTCTGCAGCTTGACGCTGGGGGGGCGTAGATGATTCAAAAACTTACAGCAGCGGAAATCTGAGGCGCTGGAGCTGCAACAGCGAGGCCAGCCAACAGGCCGGAGGTGAGGACGAGCTTGGAGTACATGGTGAAGCTCGGGCTTAGTGGTATGGAGTGGAATATGAGTTGGAACGAAGGATGAATCCGTTTGTAGAGAGGAAAAGGTTCCTTATAGCAGGGAAAAGCTACGGAAGGCAAGGGGCAAAAACACCGACACACTCCACTCCCGAGCGGACATCATTGGAGCAAAAGGGAGGTAAACATTGGGAGTGAATACGAGAAGGAACGACCCACCACGGGCCGCGTACCCACAGCGTTTCCTATCCGGCAGAGTGACTTCATGACTCTTTGGTTCGTCCGCCCAGCAGCAGCAACGCAACAGACCCCGCGTCAACCTTCGCTTTTCTGAAGCGTTGCGTTATTCGCTAGAATATGGGTGAAAGCGTTGGGAGCTTTGGGAGCACGAACCGGTGAGCGACGTAACCATCCTCGCAGCTTGAGTCAGCCTTACCTATGGGGGGGGCTTAGTACCTTGGCCAATCAAGGACACTCAAAGTGCGATGACCAAGCGGAAATCGATGACGGAGCAGATAGCCGGTGCATCCCGAATTCCCGACGTCGATGTGTCGCAGGGATCATGCATTCATTCATTGATGCCTCGATTGGGGGTCCCCGGAGTCCCGGATTCTCCGAACCGATGGCGCTAGTGACTCCAGTCGATAGATTTCAAAGATTTCAATAACTCGCATTATCCCTGCAGTGAGACAACAACCACAAGAATGGGAGAATAAGATGGTAATACGCTTTGGATGAATGCTGGTTGGATGCCATCGTGCTCCACCCCACGAACAGAAAATGCCAATTCGTGTGAACCTTTCTTGCCTGCATCATGTGGTGGAACACCCCAAGTTCCGTCCACGTGTGTCGTTGAACAGGTGTCGTGGAGCTTGGGAGCTGGAGAGAAACACAACGGTGGATGGTCGAGGGACGAACAGCTTCCAGCCTGCATAAAGATTAAAGTCAGCAGCGTTTGGTAAACCGAATAATCATTTGCTCTCCTGTGTACCAATGTAACATTGTAACATTACGCAAGACCAACGGGCTGGATTGGCTTGAAGGATGCCAACGCCACTTATCTTACTCAGGTAGCATTACTACCTTACTACTCGCGGACAACGATACCTTAGCTTGAAACACAATGGGGTTTTTACTCTTCGACATGGATATTTCCGTATTCAGTACACAGTACATACCTTAGTATTTCTTACCCTAACCGTACCTTAGTTCGAACTCTTGCTTTCTGGTCAGGCAAACCCCCGATCTTTGCTCGGATCGTGCATTCATTCCATGGGGCTGGACAGTGACTGGCTGGACTTGGCATGGTGGCGGCTGACTGCTACTCTAGCTGACGTTGGCCAGTTCTCCCCCACAAAGAAGTTGGAGGCTTAAGGGTTAAAGGTTAAAGTTACCTGCCAAAGACCCGACTACCCGCGGTGTCTCTGCAACTATTACCGATTCCAGCCCAGATGAAGTCATTATTAAACGCCGAGCTACTACCGCAGTACTTGATGTATGTCGTACCTGAACCGTACCAACGATCCAAGCCGACGGCCTGGCGTCATCCGGTAACCTGCAGCGAATTGACACTCTGTCAACCACAATATATGCGTGATGCTTGCGTATGGAAGAATCTCCTCGACTCCTCTACCATGACACGATGACCCAAGTATCTGTTCTACCATTCCCCAGGCAATGCCGACTCGAGCTTTGGGGAAGGTACGGATTAGAGCGGTGAAGAATGGAGCGCCTGGAGGCCTCGAATCAAAACTATAGCTTTCGTCCGTCAGCCATCACTTTCTGATTCAAGACCTCTGGAACACAGAGAGCGACACCGAGGACTGCCGTTGGGAGAAAACCACAGACAAATACTCACAACGGGACGCATATAGATTGAGGCATGACTTACCAAGCTCAATACTCTCAATGTCCTAGTGGAGCTTGAAGATAAAGATAACTATACCGGTACTTCTCGTCAATGGTACACGATCGATCCAGCCTGCAATGCCTTGTATTCCATGCGCAAATCCCAGGCACATCCTCTCGACTTCAATACAGCATTGGCTTCATCGCATCCAGTTCTCCGGAAAGGAGGAAAGGAGAAAAGGTATTCGCTCGAGCTTATACATGCAACCCTCGTTGAGTTCAACCGTGATCTTCTGACCTGTCAAGTAACATCAAAACGTTACTTTAGAGGTAGTCTTGAACCGAAGGACTTGATCTTATGGACGGCGACCATCGACTTATGAAAGCAATGATAGCCGATATGGTATACGAATATTGTCCCCCCTCAAATATAGAATCATTTCTTAACCTAGATATATGTATGAGCGCTTCGTACAGATCGTTAAATTAAACACGCAAGAATCCTCTCTACCTCACGCTCCATCGTCAACTACCACGACATTGTTCAAGATATTATCTTTGGGACTGAGCTAGTCTTGTGAACCTTCATCGGAGTCTGGCCAAGGTGCATACTTGTCGACAAGATAAGACATGTTATCATAGGCCCTGCTCTCGTAGGTGTTCGAATTAGCGCCAAGATCATACTTTGTTGCTGCAACGAGACCAACATGGTTGTTGATATGTAGCCGGTTTCGTTCTTCTCTTACTGACTGAAAATGCATTCGGGTCACTTACATTTGTCGGACGCTTCTCCCTTGGAGCATGTGGTTGACTGAGTATATGATATCGAAATATACAGAATACAGCCGATTCCGATCGTCCCAATCCTCTGTGGGCTCGCTCATGCCATAATGTCGCAGGTAAGTCTTGGTGTATATTTTCGAGTTTACCTTGTTGTATGGACATCGCCAGTCCCCTATTTCCATCTCGTTATGGGCATAATAAGATCCAGCGTCGAATAGAATGATGCCTCCCGTTTCATATGATGTGCCGGTGTTTCCTTCCCATAGATCCGCATGGATCAGGCATGGCTTGAAGCTTCGTCCATCTGTCTCCAAAGCTCCGATCAATCTGGGAATGACATGAGAGACTATTCTTTTCTCGACTCCCTCGAGCTCCGGCCATGATCCGTTGGTTTTGAAGTCTTCAGCCATAACGTGTACCATGAACTTGGTAAAGAATGAAGTCCAGCTACTATCCCACTCGGTAGCCTGCGGCGTCCGGCCATTACAGGTCCGTACATGGAACCCAACCTTCCCAGTCGGAGATACGCTGTTTCCAGGTTGCGGACCGGATCGCTGGCTTTGCACTGGACGAAAGGCCGTGCCCGCTCGCATAAAGATTATTATAGGGTACTCGTAAGCCCAGCAGCTGTGCCACAGGGGAACAGGGTCCTAATCGCCTGGGTCTGATTGGACCGAATGCATTCGGAATTTAGGGATGGGGTTCCACCAAAGAGAAGACGAGATGCGACTACCGTAGGAGCACCAGAAGTACTATCCAGCCTCATTTACCGATCCTGAAGCTTTATCTAAGGTACCTTGAATTTGGTTCTCTCCTTTGAAACCAGGCGTTACAGCATCTACCCACCCCAGCTCGCTGCCTCCGATCTTCGTTGGCGAGGAGGTTGAGCTTCCAGCTGGAGGATAATGCCATTTTCGCTGGGTACGACATGATAAGGCGCTCTCGTTTCTGCACTGACGGCTACTCGCGTGACTCGAAATATATTTCGAACGCGCCACGCTAACTATGTATTAGCGTGTGCAGAAAGCTTTCGAATCCTTGGCATCGCAATTGTCGCGCCTCTCACCTATTTTGTATAGATCATTCGACATTTCAATTCATTCAAATTCACTCAACATCTATTATCGCATCAAAAGATAGATGAAAATGAAGCTATTCAGACACTACTATTCAAAATCTATAGTATCAGCTTCAAGATCTCTTTTCAAGGCTCTAATATCAGCTTCAAAGATATAATCTTCGACGACGCTATGCTTGAAATGCTGTCTTGAAAACCTATCACACCTGCTTCTTTCGACAGCGTAATGAAGAAATTCACCAAAAGTGCCTTCAAAATGAGGTCATATCTACTCGAAATGTCGTCTGATCCAGACCTTCAAAACACTAAAACTGAGCTCGATGAGATTGAAATTCGACGAATAGGGAGGCAGATAACGCACCTCACATTCGTATGAGATGATGAGTTCTTCGATTCGATGATTGCAATGAATACTCGCGTTATTCATGATGATTACACTCTTCGAAGCCGGAAAGAAACTGCATAGAGATAGCAGTTCATCTGCTAGTCATCGAAAGAAAGCCTCGTCGTTGAATCAGTCTTCACGAATATCGATACAGAGTAGATAGTCATCTATCGTGTAAGTCGAAAGAACACTTCAGCAATGCTCTCTCTTTCTAGAGGCTTGATAGCGAGCTGACTCATCAACTGATGCATAGACTTGATGACGTCACTCCGTAGTCTCGTTGAACAGAGTCTCATCAACGAAGACAAGCTGCTCGACAGTCAGACGAAGCAGATCTGCAATTCAGTTTAATCGTAGTTCATCATTCTGTCTGATGCTCACACGCTGTTTCTTTTTATTACTTCAGCTTCTCCTCTTCAGAATCCTGAATATCGTGAATCTATGAACATGTATATCTCACTTCTCTCATAGAAACCACATCATCTCTTTCTGCATGATTCATGACTGTTGCTTCAGATATGTAATTAGAAAGTCTTCAGCGACTGGAAAGACCTTTCGAAGGACGCTCTTCGGACGAAACTGAGATCTAAAGGGAGAGTCATACATGAAGAGATTCGCCTGAAATCTATAGACGGTATCGAAGTGACAGTGAATCTCTTGGGCGATAGCTTTGGGGCATCAGTGAAGTAGCAGAAGTCGTAATATTTTGGAGCGAAGAGCAGGGGCTAAAGGGTCGGTCATAGCTGCTGAGCTGCTGAAAACACGTCAGTATAAGCGAAGAAGTCTGAACAATTCATTTTCACCTGTTTTGATGCGATAATGGGTGTTGAAGGGCTGAAATGTCGAAAGGTCTGATTGAAATGTCGAAAGATCTATACAAATTTGGGGGGAAGGCGCGACAATTGCGATGCCAAGGATTCGAAAGCTTTCTGCACACGCTAATATCACTAGCGTGGTGCATCCTTGAAAAATCTTCGTGATTCCACCAATGATCAAATCAATATACTGTGTCCAGTGTGAACTCACTCCACCATCACTCATAGCTTCAAAAGAGCCTACCTCTAACCGTGCTTGGGCAGATATCCCTGCAGGCTGCGGGCCCTGCTTGCGGAGATTAGGGTCAGAATTGTATAATACATGTTTATTGCCTAACCAAATTAGAATAGTCAATAAACGTGTATTATACACGTTTATTGAAGCAGGTATTATACACAGGGGTATATATAAATAGCATCAATTATTTGGGTGCTTCATTGTCACCTCACCGTCGACGATGCTATTCAGAAACTCCTTGAGCACCTCATCGTTTGAAGGATTTAGCCTAGCCATAGCAACTTCCTCCTGTAGCAGTCTATCTTCCATATCCAAAAGCTCCTCCTCATCGATTTCAATGCCCTGTGTATAGCGAAGATTCTGCTGACGAGTGACTTCGAACGTCATTTGACGATGACAGTATAAGCACTTCACTGCAGGGATGATTCGATTTGGCAGGATTATGCTCTGAAAGGTATCAATAACAGCCTGATTGCGAGATTTACCACCGCGTTGAGGCGGCATGGCTGGTGGTAGGAAGGTCTATCTATTGCTGGCGCCAGGCGACAGCGAGGTCAAACCTCCTGAGCTAAACCAGCTGGGTTTAGCTTGCTTATATAATATAAAACCAATAAACATACATGAATAAACCGCTAAGAGGTATTATACACGTTTATTGTAGAATAAACGGTTTTTTCCTGACCCTAGCGGAGATGCACATTTATGGCTCCTCCGGCAAGCGGCAGCCCAGCTATGATTCGTTGATTCACCCACACCTGGCACCATGTTGAAAATACCCCGGCCGCATTCCGAGTAAGCCAAGGATGCAGGCGTTTTAGGGTCGGCGGCTTTGGTCCTGACGATAGAACAAGCTAGCTGTCCACTTCTTCAACTACTCGGCCACCTTGACGATAGGTTTTCCTACTTCGTAGCAACACTCGAGGCATATATTTCCTGCTCTCGTGACTCGTCACTGTCTCGACACCGATCATGCCCTGGATTTAGGCGATAAGCAATGTCAATGGTCCTTCTCCCCTATCTGCTCTCATACATGAAATGCTTATTGATGCTATATCTTTAGTGGAAAAAACTCCGTTCTCATGTCTCGCCCAAGAACGAAAAACCGGAGTTCCTAGGTCCATCCGTTACGGGGTCTCGTCGTCCATCCGCAAACACGACAGCGGTCCCACGAAGAGGAAGAAACTCTGTCTCAAGTGATGTTCAGGAGCTGGATCCGCCGTCGCGTGGGCCCATTCCCTTCTCATCTTATCATGGACTGGGTCCTGGGACAGAGCAAGGGCCTACTGACGCGCTTGGATTGCACGTGGTGTACCAACCACCAATACCGGCGCTGCTGGACATTATTTTTGTTCACGGTCTAGGAGGGGCTAGTCATAGGACATGGTCCAAATACCAAGATCCCAGCCTCTTTTGGCCTCAGCAGTGGCTACCGCTGGAGCCGGATATATGCACAGGAAGGGTCTTAACATTCGGGTACAATGCTAACTTCCGCTCGGGCGGTCCTCAAAATACAAATATTGCAGATTTTGCGAAGGATCTCTTATTTGGGATGAAATTCGGAAAAGACAATGAGGCGGGAGATCTTGAAATTGGGAGGGTCCGCACTATATATCTTCTGGGTACGCGATCTTACTGAAATCATCAGGTCCCAATCATATTTGTTGTTCATTCGATGGGCGGTTTAGTAGTCAAAAAGGTTGGTACCGCCCAAGACCAAGTAGCGAAGACTAATTCCCTAGGCATATCTGCTCGGACAGAATGATGAGAACTATCAAGATGTTGTCAAATCGACATCTGCAATAATGTTTCTCGCCACACCCCACAGAGGCACAAATCTAGCGGAGTTGCTCAACAGAATGCTGTCTGTCTCTTTTCAATCTCCGAAAGACTTTATCGTTGACTTATCCAAGAGCTCAGTAGCTCTTGAAGAAATCAATGAAAGCTTTCGCCACGTTGCGCCCAAACTTTCCATCTTCTCTTTCCATGAAACATTGCCTACGTACGTAGGTCCTAAAAAGCTGGTCTGTAGAGACCTTGGCGGTGATAATATGACCGTCATTAAAACTGACTTTCCAATAGATGGTACTTGAAAAGGAATCGTCGATTCTTGGGTATCCTGGGGAGATTTCTAAATCCCTAAATGCAGACCATCACGATGTCTGTAAATACACAAGTCCAGAGGATCCCAACTATGTTAGCGTGAGGAATGCGTTGCAGACGTTGGTGAAAAGCCTTCGGTCAAGAGGTATGTTCAAAGCCATTCAGTAAGAGGAAACTCTCCGCTAGTCTGTACTTATATGCTTTCCCGATGGCAGGCACTGATGCATTGGAGATTCAATCATCACAAGAAGGCAAACTTGTCGAGCAGCTCTTCGCATGTGGGCAAGCTCCAGAAGATGACTTAGCTTTCTTCCGCCAGCGCTGGATGGTGGGGACCTGCGAGTGGATTCTATCAGAGCCTACTTTCAAGCTGTGGTTAGAACATGCCTCGGGGTCCCGTATTGCCTGGATGACTGCACCACCTGCTAGCGGAAAGTCGATACTTTCCGCATACATCATCAACCACGTGCGTGAATCAGGCCAAAGTTGTCAATACTTTTTCTTCAAGTTTGGGGATAATACGAAACGCTCCCCAGCAGCGCTTCTAAAGTCTATTGGAGTTCAAATGGCGAAAGAGATTCCCGCATTTAGATTAGAAATGGCAAAGCTCTCGCGCGAGGGCGTCACGCTCGAAAAGAGAGATGCTCGCTTCATATGGCAGAAGATATTTGCTTCGGTATTCTCTCAAATCGTCCTGCCCGAACCATTGTTTTGGGTTATAGATGCACTCGATGAGTCAGAATGGCCAAAAGCCCTTTTGGAATTACTACAAAGTCTCCCCATCTTCCGGACGCCGATCCGTATCTTGATTATCAGTCGGAAAACTGAATCACTGTCGCTTGCTTTTGATAGACTATCCGTTGCTATTCCTATCGACATCATTCAGCAAGATGGTCAAGAAGATACTACATCTGATATCCGATTGTACGTCGAACATGAACTGAAGTACATGCGCGGCACTGAGGACCTTAAGATGCAAGTGATGGAAAGCATCCTGCATCGTGCAGATGGCAACTTCCTTTGGGTAAACCTCGTGCTGGAAGAGATCCTTGGCTGTCATACACAACAAGCCGTCAGACAAACACTGGAAGAAATTCCCGCCGGAATGTCTGCTTTATATCAACGAATGGAGCTTGCTGTCGCAAACAATTCGAAAGAAGCAGATCGGATCCTAGCAAAGACACTCTTGACTTGGATTGTCTGTGCACAGCGACCATTGACTTTGAAAGAGCTTTCTCAGGCCTTGACACCAGAGTTCCCTGGGTTCTTGGACTTGAGAAGGACCATTCAGGATGTTTGCGGGCAATTCATTGTCGTCGACCACAGCTCACACGTGGCTATGGTGCACAAAACTGCGCGTGATTACTTGACAAAAACGACAAGTCTTCGATTCTTCATTGATGAAAAGCATTCTCATGAGAGGCTGTTCGCAAAGACGATTTCGTACTTGCTTCGCCCTGAACTACGTAATAAGCTTGGACGAAACCAAGAAACAATCCGCTCTACCGAGCCGCTTCTGTTCTATGCTGCCACGTCGTTTACGTACCATCTTCGGCAAGCAGCAAGTACTTCGGAAAACACTATGGATAAGCTCGTCAACTTCTTCAAAGGACATTCTGTGCTGGTCTGGGTCCATTCGCTAGCCCTATTCAGTCAGCTGGACATCCTGGTAAACGCTGCGCGCGTGTTGACGTGGTTTGGTGGTTTGTATGGTAAGCTCAACATTGAGAGGAACCCATTACTACACCGCCTTCAAGATCTGGAACTTCTTGAACTGTGGGCGACTGATCTCGTTAAGGTTGTGGCTAAGTTCGGCAGGCATTTGCTGGATGATCCCGCAGCCATATACAAGATCGTTCCTCCATTATGTCCTCGGAACTCAATCATCTCTCGCCAGTTCGGAGAAAGCGAACTTTCAGCACTGTCGGTTTCTGGAATCGCCAATCCGACATGGAACGATTGTCTGGCTAGGTTATCTTTGCACGCTGGTGCCAAGGCCTGGAAAATCACTTGCGCTGGCCGTTATATTGCAGTATTAGGCTCTACGGGATCAATAATACTGTGGGACTCCGTCAACTTCGAGGAGATTTGTATGATGCGCCACGCCGAGTTTGTCACTGAAATGTGTTTCAATGGTAAATGCGATAAACTTGTTTCGTACGGTTTCAAAACAACTAAAATCTGGGCTATCCCTTCAGGTCAGCTTATTGCTGATATTCCCAACCCTGCTGATAACAAAGCACTTGCGATAACATTTACTGAAAATGATACAAGGGTTTTAGTTGGATCGGATGACAAGATTGTTAGGCATTTCTATATCAATGCTGTTGAAGAAGGCTGGCATACCTTGGACCCTACATTGCTACAAGAGAAATCCCTAGTGGAGGGGGGGTTCATTACTTCTCCCTCCTACATGGCTTTTAATGCGGACGCTACCCAAATCGCTGTGGCATACAGGGGATATCCATTGTCAGTCTGGGCTACTAACGAGCCCCGATTGATTGGTAGATGCAGGCGAGTTTTGAAACACCAACCTGACCGAGCTCGTCCATCAGCCAGCTGGATGGCTGTCAATCGTATTGCCTGGAACCATGTGTCAGATCACCTTGTTGGCTTGTATAAAGATGGTTGTGTCTTCAAATGGAATCCAATTAGTGATGAAAACCAGGAGGCGCGCTCGGTCGCAGACGAGGTCCAAGTCAGTCCTGACGGCAAGCTTTTTGTTACAAGCGACAGCAACGGAACCATCAAAGTATGGAATTTTGCTTATTTCAGTGTTATCTACCAGCTCTCTTCCGAAAACCTAGTTACCGGTTTGGCATTCAGCCCAGATTGCAAGCGGTTTTACGATCTCAGAGGCTCTTCAGTCAATGCCTGGGAACCCAACAGCCTCATTCGTTTTTCCGACCATGGGGAGACCGTAAGTGACACAGCAAGCGATTACCAAGCATCAACAACCCCCTCTCAAGTCTCGGAGGCCTGGATCGTTTCGATCGAACCCATCAGTGCGCTTGCCGCTGCCCCAGGGAGCCTACTGTATTGCGCAAGTCATGAAGATGGTACGGTCGATATATTCGACAAAGCCAGAGGAAAACTGCTTGAACTGGGAGAATTCTGCACCTTTTTGGCAATCGACCACCTGATCTGGGGTGACGATGGGAAACACATCGCGGCAGCCGATCTTGGTGGAAACATCATTGTGAAACGTCTGAACGCTCCATTACCTGGTACAGGAATGACGCAATTTGGAGTGCAGTCTTTACTCGCCGGCAAGGCCAAGGTAATAGTTGGCGGAATCCACCAGATCTTACTAAATCGGGATTCCACAAGGCTTCTTGTAGTAAGCCAAGACTGCGGTCAGATATGGTCTGTTGAGTCCGGAGGTATGATCTTCTCTGGCGCGCTTGAAAAGGGGGAAACTCGCAGGTGGATGAATCATCCACTACAGAGAGACGTTCTTATGGGTGTCGGCTCCAAAGACTTGACAATAAACAGGTGGAAGGACTTAACAGGAGTGGCTTCTCTATATTTCCGGGAAGATCGATTTCACTATGGCGGTCGGTCGAGTTTTGAATCTACGAATACTCCCCTAAGCCAGCTATCGTTGAAACCAAGCACTGTGAACCCACGCAGTGGGTTTCAAGAAAATATCTACGTCAACAAAGCTATGCTTACGCAGGACGGCAAACACCTTCTTGTCCATATTTCCAAGGCAGTCACTCAAGGGAGAAGTAATAAGTGCCTTTTAATCTTCGAGAATTCCCTATTAGAGCGTTCCGATCATACCAACTCGCCCACTTTCCTTGATTCTGTCGATGTCTCCAGCAAGATCATGACCCACATAGAAGTTCCACTTGGGATTCTCCCTGGAAAAATACTTGTCTTTCTGGACAGGGACTTGTGGATGTGTACGCTTAGATTGGATTCAATCAGCCAGCTCGATGCTTTGAAGCGACACTATTTCATGCCAAGAGATTGGGCCAGCAATGAAAGCTTGGAGCAATGCTGTATGCTACAAGATGGTACCTTCCTATGCCCCAAAGACGGAGAAGTGGCAGTCATCACAAGCAATTTAGGAGAGGCAAGCTGGTGATGACTGCGCTATCTTCGCTTACGGTACATCCCACTCCCATGATACCAGTATGTACGTACATATTAACGATGCAAACTAACACTAAGTTTTGACAACACATTGTTTCATTAAATAGGCCTGCTATGGCTACCTCTTGCAAATGCAAGGGCAACTTCAATCGAGTGTAAAATCTAGCGGACTCAATCACCATGTCCATCCTCTACCGAAGGAAATGCTTGATCATTCTAGCCTGCCAAGCTGAAAGCCGGACCATGTTTTTGCGAAGAAAAAACAATGTTCCTCTCGGCAGCGGAGTGATGTTGGGATCGGATACCACCTAAACACCACATCGGTGCTGTATACTAACAGGCTTTAGTTGGTGTACCGGCAATAAGTATATGATTAACGTAGGCACCATTCAACAATGACTTTCAGATGCAGAAAAGGATCGCGGAGCCTACTACACGTTGAGTAGATGTACTATTGCGGCCCACACCTGTGGGAGGGACGTGATGTCTATAAGGCTGCAGGAACGTAGATCTTCAGAACCTTAGAACCATGTCCTGAATCAAATAGATACCATACTCTGAGTGAATTGTCCATGGATTGTCTCGACGAGCCTTGGGTGCTGCAAGTGTCTTTGCGCCTTGAGCAATGCCTTGATAGCCACTCTCTATGCTGTCGAAACAAAAACCAAGGATGATTAGAACTGGTCGATTGGAATCATTAAACCTGCCAATTCTGTTATTGAGAATTTTGACCAGAAATGTCGTCAGTGCCTCTTTCAGAAAGTAAATCGAACCCCAAAGTCCCCGAGTCCGCTCCATCACCTCTCTATACAACCTTCACTCCCCGCGAGAAACACCTGTTAACCTTTCTACTCGGCCTCACTACGATAACATCGCCATTGACAGCAACGATATACTTCCCTCTCCTTCCTCTTCTCAGCAGCCATTATCACGCCTCGCCTCAAGCCATCGACCTTACAATCACCATCTACATCATCTTCCAAGGCCTATCACCTGCTATTTTCGCTACTCTTTCCGACTCCCTCGGCCGTAGGATCATATACCTCATCACGCTCACGCTCTACGTGCTGTCGAACTTGGGCCTTGCGCTGGAGCATAACAGCTATGCCGTGCTTATCGTTCTGCGGGCCCTTCAAAGCCTGGGCGCCAGCGCTGCTTTCGCAGTCTCCTATGGCGTTGTTGCGGATGTGTGTGTTCCGGCGGAGCGGGGCAAAATGGTTGGGCCCGTCAGTATGGGGTTGAACTTAGGGACCTGTGTAGGGCCTATCGTTGGGGGATGGGTTGCATATAGATCAAAAGAATATAACTGGGTGTTTTGGTTCTTGGTCATTGTAGGTGCCATACTGCTGGTGGCTGTAGCAGTATTCTTGCCGGAAACGGCGAGGAACGTGGTCGGGAATGGGAGTGTGATAGCTAGGAGATGGTGGGAAAGGACTTGGGGAACCTTTCTCTGGGATTGCAGCAAGAGGACCCTGAGAAGGGAAATGAGGGATGAGAAGAAAGAAGCGGGCATCAAAAGCAACAGGCCGGACGAGAGCGAGGGGGAGAATGTCAGCACGGCGGCTAGGGCCAAGAGGCTCAATATGCCCAACCCTCTGTCTTCTCTACGGATTATTTTCTGGAAAGACGCAGCTTCTATTTTGTGGCTGCATGGCTCGTTCTACATGATAGATTACAGCATTCAGACGTCCATTCCGTCGTCATACAAGGACATCTACGATTTCAACGAACTTCAGATTGGGCTTTCATACCTTCCGCGAGGTGCCGGCATAATCCTTGGCGGTTATGTGAACGGAAAATTGATGGATCGGAACTACAAGACTACAGCAAAAAAGATTGGGCTCACGATTGATCTCGATCGTGGCGATGATCTTGACCATTTTCCAATCGAAAAAGCAAGGACACGAGGATCATGGTATCTCTTAGGAACATTGACATGTGCTTTAATTGGGTACGGATGGGCTCTAGAACAACGCAGCCACGTGAGTATTCCTTTAATCCTTCAGTTCATCCAAGGACTTCTTGGAACATGCATTTACACGATTTCAAATACACTGTTAGTAGATGTATTTCCAGAGAGCCCTAGTACGGCTGCGGCTGCGGCGTCAATCACTCGCTGTGCCTTGGCGGCTGTGGGCGTTGCAATCGTTCAGCCTCTTGTCAGTGCATTGGGCAGAGGATGGTATTTCACAACCCTAGGGCTCGTCACTGGTGGTGCTGGCTCACTGGCTGTCTGGACAATACGGACATGGGGCATGAAATGGAGGGGTGAGAGGGTAGCAAAAACCACTTGTGCATGCGTAGATGACGAGTCGAGAGAGAAGGGTCTAAGAGAGCAAGTCGATGCATCTAGCGAGGTCCGTGAGCAAGATTTGTCCTCGAGTTTGACAGGGCCTATGGAAGCCAAGCGCGACGATACTGCAAAGCATTGAGAAGTTAGTGCGAAAAGAGCTTCTTCTATGTGTGTTCAATGAAAGGTGTAAACGGCCTGCGAAGTACAGGACGGCGTTACTAGATCTCGTAAGTAATATAGTCGATGGGTTCAAGAGTCTTATTAAATTATGGTGTGGAATGCCAACTTAGACACAGTTTGCCAGAATATTGAATCATAGCGGGTTTTGCCCATGCTTTGTACGACAGTACGAGTACGCAGAATAGCCGGGCCGCCTTTTCGTCTGCGCAATGCGACAAGGTCCTCAGCAGATATGATCGACTTGCTTGCTCACCAAACATCGGATACGGTACAAGGTCTGGATGGAAAGCCTCTCCCGAAGCCCTAGCTCGCGCTGACCGATTCCGGGATTCTCTGGGGGCCGTTACACGCGCGGAGTGTGTGTCACACGGAAACTTTGTGTCGAAAGTTTCTATTTCCACCATTTCCATCATGCCGACCGCGGATCGATCAATATTATGGTCTCGGCAGCCGACGAGGTTATGGGTTAAACAGATTGGGAACCTGGAGGGTTCTATCCTCGTTTCTGGATAGCAACCAAGCCTCATGTGTCTTCGGCCTTTGACTTCTGTCCGGAACCGCCAGAGTTGAATGTGCATGAATGGAGAAGAGGGCTTAGGGGGAAGCTGGAATCGAAAGATTATCCGGTATTGGGGCATTGGTACATTGAGTGGAGGGATGCGATGTATGCGCAAAAGTAGCTTAGCATTACGGCCATATGAAATCACAAGGCTCGTCGGAATATCATTATCCGACTTCCATTCATTATTTCAGAGTGAGTGAGTGACAGCCCTCGATGAAAGCAGCCCTCCCGCTCGTCTGACCAGAAACATCCCAGCCTTCCCACGACGACCGTCAAGGCTCTTGCGACATCCCCCTAAACCAGAAAAGCCAACGCTCGGATGCTGTAGCAATCTCATTGCTATCTAAAAAGCGCCGTTAACTCTGTAAATCCCATCCGTCTCAAGCGATACCATGCCTCCTGCACCAAAGCGATCCCAGCCCCCCCCCCCCCCGGGGGCCGTAAATCCACATCGCGCTCCACACCTCTCACAATTCCCCCCCGAAGCGTCATGATCATTTCCCCAATCTCGCATTCAATTCCTGAGACTCGAAAGAGCTAGCTAGAGCTGGGCCGTTCCGACCAAGTTCCTTGAACTGGGGTGTGTATGGATGGCAAGGGGGAAAGAAGACGCAGCGCATAGACAGACGAATGCTTGTGTGTAGAGCAGTGGCTGAAGGGGTGGAGAGTTTGGCAAGTGCAAGATGGGTAAAGGCTAAGTGAAGAGCATGTACGTGCGCGCGATTGATACTGGCGTTGGCTTGGGTTTTGAGAGATGGTTTGGGTTGCTCTGGGTTTACAACAAGAGACTGGGGAAGAAATGGTTATGGGGCTGGTTTGATACTTTTCTGACAAGCTCACGGGCAAAACTCACCTTCAAGCTGAAGTCTTGTTTTCGATATCAAGGTGTAGAGAGATCTGAAAATGGACTTTATGTATTTATCCGTTGTCTTGCAATGTGATTTTGTGAATCCAAGACCCAACAATTTCAGTAATGAGAAATGCGAGACAGAGATAATCAAAGTGAGATAATCTACTGCATGTCGACAACTTGCGGATTGACACTTCACCCGGATCATTACCTGTATTTCTTGCAGAGCAGTGTCATTATTGTCGTCTGATGACAAGATATGAAGAGTCTGGAAGCCAACTTCAGGAAATCCTCAACATGGGCCTGGGATCCAAGGTTGACACATCTGCACTTCGCGTTTCTCCTTCCAGTATCATCTCACTCATCACCTTCCCTGTCGCCGGCCCATTTTGGATGCCCCAAAAGTCATGACCCGCTGCGATCCATAAAGCTTTGATGCTAGTTTATCCGACCAGGGGCCCAATCTCACGTTTCCGGCCGACGACAATCGGTCGATCACAGGCCTGCTTGATCAATACCTCCACGTCGCGTATTTCGCTCGAAATGCTGCTGACATCTTTGTAGATTGTATCACAGACCTCGTCGCTATACTCGATCAAATCACTGGTCTTGGGTAATGGGATATCCGCGTCGCTAGGTCCACAGCAATAGATTGTTCCATCGGGTCGCGGGTATATTTCAGGAGGTATACGCTTCTGGGGAATTCGAGGATGCAGTTCGGGGAAAAGGACATGTGCGGAGGTTGGCCCGGAGGGGCGAATCACGATGCTGTGGTTCCTTGTTTCTTTGATGGGAGCCGCGGGAAAGATGAACTTCGTCCATGGACCGGCTGCTATGACAATATTCGTGGCTGGAAGTTCGTCCACATGCAAGGTGTCGTTTGCTTTGTAGGTTACCGATTCGGCCATACTACCGTTGTGGTTATAATTTATACCCAAAACCGAGCCGAGGATGATTCTGGTGCCTTGTTCTTCCGCCAAACGAGCCATCTGGGTTGTGAAAAGATATGGATGTACCTGAGCAGTATTGGTCGGGTCCCCGAGCTCGGTGTAAGACTCTATTTTCTGGGGTAAAACCCAGTCAAGTTCCGACGGGCGTTTGAAATTTTCAGGCTCAGCCGCAGCGTGGGAATGGAAGTGGATACCATTCTGCTCTTCTGTTGCATGCCCCACTGCTTCGCCCATAGCGTCCATATCAGCACAATAAACGTTACGATAGCCCCAGTTAATTTTACCGTCATGCTCGTTGGCAAGATTGGAATGGAGTTTATAGCTGAGGGGTGCTATGCATTGTGGGTCTGCCCAAACGGCGACCAGACCTCCCGCCTTACCAGAAGAACCACCAGCAAGCTTGGATGCTTCAACAATAGTTATAGAATGCAGATGTCGGTTATAGTCAGGATGACGAGTAAGATAGTAGGCGATGCAGCAACCGACAACGCCCCCGCCTGTGGATGTTACTTGTGCACTGCGAGCGAATGAACATCTGAAACCCTACCAACAATGACAATCTGCTTTTTCTCCGGATTCCCTATCATATTGGCACAAGTCGCTATTTAGTTGCGTTTTGCTCTCAAAGCCGGATAGTCTTCTCTGTCGTTTGATCAGTGGCTAAAAGCATAGAGTCAGAGTGTCAACCATTCTAGAAGAAATCATCTACCTTTCATTTCATAGCGATTAAATTGAGAGCAACTCCCAGGCTCCTTACTCTCGATGGCACAGCATCGATACATCACAGGGGTCTTTGGTAATCAAGTCCAGCCTGATTGGTAGGTCTCGGAATAGCTTCTTTTGCACAAGGTATCTATTGAAATAACTCCTACTCGCGTGCCCGGAGCACTAAATACTGATGTTGGTGGGTGGAAGACACGTCTGTTTGGCTGAAGCCCGCCTGTCCGACCTGGAGTGGCCAGACGAGTCGCTATGGCCCCCGCGAATGTGACTGTGACTACCTTATCACTTTTAGAGTAAAGACTTTAATGCCCGCGATCGAAGTTGACACGATTGGGTTGCTCGACAGACTCCAGGCACGATTATCAAGCCTAGGTTATATGTTGTGGCAAGTGAAGATACCCATAGACGTGGTACCACACCGCCAATAACACTGCTTGAAAAGACTTGAAATTTTGTATTCGACGTTGCGGCTGACTTCCCCTGTATCGCTCTAGGGCTGGGGAAGTAGATCGACGGGCACTTAGGCAGCCTTGTTCCAAGATTCTGAGGTATCTATTACGGTAGGACCCATAAACATCGTTAGGAGGGTGGAGCAGGGCAAGGGTGGAAGCAGAGGAGGTGGTAGGCCAACATTCCAGTCCCGCCCCATGCTCCCGAAAGGGTGCTAACGATGTTTATGAGCCCTATCGTAGTAGATGTCTTACAGCGCAGAGTATCACACCTCCTTGCTCACGCTCATTCGATAATTGTTTTTCGACACGCTCGTTTTCGAGATGGGATTAAGAACAACCTACTATAGCATTGCTTGAGCTGCAGAGCCTCCGAACTACTCTGAAGTGAAGCACTCAAGACCGCAATGGGGAACGCATCTTCAAACGTATGCTTGCAAGCATCAAAGTCGTCTGTCCGATCTATGACCGTTCTGCGGTCTAAAAGCCCCCGAGGTAATCTCAGTAAGCTATGCCATTGGCCGGTGTTTTCTCATCCTTGCAAAATTACTGGCACTGCGTTCGTACGAGGTGTGAGGATGAAGCAGCTACCCTAGTATTGATGAAAGTTCGGAGACAGCAGTTAGATTCGGGCTCGAAACTCTATATACGGCGCCTTACGACAGCCGTCAACCTGATTCTCTCGTGGAGTATGCATGTCCTCTGAGTGGTTCATCCGACGCGGAAACCCTGATACTGAATGACGCTTGCTTCTAGTGTGGTCGCCGTCCATGGCTTCGGAGCCCATCCTGACTTTACATGGGCCGCTGGCGGCGTAAACTGGTTGAAGGATGAACATATGCTTCCACGAGCCATTCCAAACTCCAGGATTTTCAAACTCCAGGATACTACGCTTCGGGTATGAATCACAATGGCTGAGCAGAGAAGCGATACAGCAGAGATTACCACTAGTCGCAGATCAGCTGCTGCGCAGTATGATGCTATCACGAAAGGTCGTGGTAGAATCTTGAGTCTTGAGCTGTGAAACTAATGTTCGATTAAGAGTGCTCACTTCGACCGATCGTCTTCATCGAACATTGTTTTGACGGTATAGTAATTGAAAAGGTTTGCCTTCCTCACACGCGATGCGTTGTGCCAATCCAAGTGACTAACATCCAACAGGCATTAGTCTCGACGAAGCTTCATGAAGAAGACTACTCATGCATCATCCGGTCTGTAGCAGAGATCATTTTCTTGAGAACACCCCATCGCGGATCGAATTCTCAGTTCAAGGCGTCGCTCATTGCTTCCATCGCGTCAGCTGTCTCACTTGATGAGCATAGCAGCCTGCTCATGATCGTGAAGAAGAACTCGGAAATGCTAGTAGATCTATTGCATGATTTTACACGCATCGTCAATACGATACCGATTCCTCTGTTTTGCTTCTTCGAACAGCACAAGTCAGACATCGCCAAAGTTCTGAGATTCAGAGGCTCGAAACTTATAATGCCAAGTGTCAAGGTAAGGCAATACTTATATGGATAACGTTGGTCAAGAGGGGTTAACCTTTTACTTTCAGGATGCGGTTGTTGATGAACACTCCGGCAGCCTCGATGGCTATCCCAAGCTGGGATTGGCAAGTAATCATTTCCAGCTGAACAAATTCGCAGACGCAGGAGATGGAAATTACCGCGTTGTCTGCGAAGAGGTAGTAAGATTCGTGGACGCTGCACACGCCCGAATTGCTAGTCGGCGGCCATGTAAGGACTCCTTTTGCAACTACTGCGAGCGATAAAGCTGACAATGTCATTCATCAGCTTTATCGATACTGCCAAGCTCTGGTGAATTCGACGCTTGAAGCTACAGTGAAGTGACATTACCTAAAATGCATCAGGCATCAAATGCATTCGAAGAACGTGACCACGCGAGCATCTAGACATTGTTTGTCATCGATCCGGCTGATGACATGCAGATGATAGCAAATAAGAAAGACAAGTTGTTGAACACGACGGACAATTGGATCCTGAACAACTCCACCTACCTCAAATGGCTGAAAGAGGAGTGCTCTTGCGTGCTGTGACTTCATGATGATCCTGGAAAAGGCAAGACAATGCTCGCAATTTCACTTATTGAGGAATTCTCAAAAACCATTCAGCTTGTCGAAGTCGCTTCAAGTGAAGCTTTGATCTACTTCTTCTGCGACAATCAAGATGATCGACGGAAGATGACTTCTCTTATTCTTCGAGAATTTATCTATCAGATTCTCTGTCAGCGATCAGACCTTACAGTCTACTTGCACAATGAATACGAGCGGCAACGCGAACAGTTGTTCTCCTCGTCAAATTCATTACAGACATTGTGGAGAATTCTTCACACCATCATGAACATTTCTGTCTCCAAAGAGTCTTTATCGTTATCGACGCACTTGATGAGAGTGACTCGGAATCTATGGGTACGTTTCTCGTGCTCCTTGAGCCTTTTACCGCCCAAGACGATGACTCTGGGCAAAGCGTAGCAGAAGATTCGAGGTGTCATATTAAATGGCTTTTGACAAGTCGAAATGACTTGAGAATCAAGCAGCCGTTGACAGGATCGTTAGACATCAGTCTAGAAGAGAACTCTTCCCACGTGGATGAGGCCGTTCTAAACTTTATCGATTACAAGGTAAAGCAACTGACAAGAGTGAAGCACTATGACGAGACGCTGAGAGTTTTTGTGGAAGATAGCCTTCGTCGAAAAGCCGAAGGAACCTTCCTCTGGGTCGCTTTGGCATGCCGCGAGTTATTCAAGCCATCGGTTCTTTCTGTAAATACAGAATAGATGCTCTCGCAGTTACCTGCTGGGATAATCCCTCTATACACACGAATCATGAATCAAGTATTGGCTTCTGGTGACGAGAGGTCGACCGTATATATAAAAGTCATTCTTCAAGCTATGATCGCGGCGTTTAGACCTTTCATGCTGCCAGAACTAGCTGTTGCCGCAGGCCTGCCCAAACAATATCACCACAATATCCACGTGCTTGGAGAGTATGTTGAACAATGTGGCTCGATGGTCACAGTTCGGGAACGGCAAGCTCACTTCGTTCATTTGTCCGCGAAAACATACTTTAGGCAGGCGCAATTCATTCACTTGACGGCCAGAACCCATATCCTCGAAAACAGTAGAGAAAGTGTTGTTTCCCATGACCTTCGTGCTGAGCATCGAAATATTGCCGTTCATTGTTTTCAATATGTGTGCAATGAATTGCAGCGATCATTACACTCGAGGGATCCATCACCATCGATTTCGAAGATTCGGAAAACCAGCGATGCCGTAAAGTGCGAGAAAGGCGACATTGCGCTTCTTGAGTATCCTATGCTCCTTTGGATGGACTATGCTAGAGACGCCTCAGATGATATTGCTGAACGTTTTGATGTTAATGAAGGGTTCTTCCATACGAACTCAACAGAACGACAAATCTGGTTCTCGGCATAGTGGGCTAAAATCAATGCTGAAGGAGAGAACTGTCCTGGCGCATTCATCGGACTTCATCTCGCGGCGTATGCGGGGTTGTCATGGTTGCTCTTGAAGCTCCTGGACTCCGACTATGCATCTGATATACATGCCCGCGATTCTTTGGGCAATCAGCCTCTACTGTGGGCTGCCAAAATGAACACGACTCGGCGGTCCGACTTCTTTTGGAGCGAGGGGCTCATGTCGCTACGAGGAATAATGAAGGGGTGACGGCGCTATACTGGGCAGCCAGCAACGGGCATGCTCTCGTTATGCAGCAGCTCTTGGATAAGGGCGCTGACTGCAGGCCCAGAGACAGGATTGGACGGACTCCACTTCATCGAGCGGCTTTCAATGGCCATACCGGTGTTGCACGGGTAGTTCTAGAAAATAATGCCGATGTAGAAGCCACGGATGGCACAAAGTGGACAGCACTGATGGGAGCAGCCACCAGTGGAAACGTGGAAATTATGGAGCTTTTACTCTCGAGGAATGCGAGTACCATGATCAAGGACACGGAAGGGTGTACTCCAATGCACCATGCAGCATTGAAGGGTCATCTGTCGATCGTCAGACTCCTTCTTGAACATGGAACTGATTTCGAAGTCCGGGACAATGATGGTTGGACTGCCCTACACCATGCGGCCTGGAACGGTCATGAAAAGATCGTGAGATATCTGCTGGAGAATGGGGCAAATGTGCACTCCAGGGCGGACAACGGTTGGACATCACTACATCAAGCGACTTGGAATGGTCATACCGCGGCGGTTGGACGTCTCCTCAAAGGAGGCGCAAATCCCAATGAAACAGACGACGAGGGAGAGACGGCTTTACATCAAGCTGCTTGGCGTGGACATGTTTTGGTCATCAAGTTACTCCTAGAGGAGGATGCTGATCCTGGCCTCAAGGATCAGACTGGACAGACAGCACTGCACCAAGCTGCCAGTAACGGCTCGGAAGCAGTGGCGCAGCTGCTACTTGATGAAGGAGCCGACGCAAGAGTCGAGGACAACGATGGCCGGAAGCCCCATTCCCTCGCAGAAGAAAACTTCCATCACCCAATAGCAAAGGTCCTAAGAGAGAAGGAGACAGAAGTCTACGGTGAAGAGGTGCTTCCTGATACTGACAACGTCCCTAAAACATCGCTCCCTGATTCGAATCTCGATCCGGCCGTCGTAGCAATCCTCGCTGCTGATCGAAACACAGCCACTATCGAACCATACGGCCAAGCGGGATTCTCAACGCCGTCGAAGATCTCAATAGTAATTGACGGCAAGACCAGTGTATACTTCATGAAGACAGGACCGGATGGTGAAATGTTCAGAGGCGAGTCATTTCGTATAACGGTTGATTGCTAAAGTGCTGATTCACTAACTTAACGGGTAGGGAAACATGAATCGTTGACCGCCATACATTCTGCGGTTCCCTCGCTTTGCCCAAAGGGTATAGCCCACGGCAAACTCTCCGATTCCTCTGACTACTTTCTCCTCACTGAACTCATCGACATGGAAGCTGTTGGTGGTGGTCAAAACAGCGGTTTATCTCTAGCCCAAAAGCTTGCCAAACTTCATAGTTCACCAGCCCCTGTTCCTCGAGGGCTGCCAAGACCAGCGTTTGGCTTCCCTGTCATGACTTGCGTAGGCCGCACTCCTCAGAACAATTCATGGAGCCGTTCTTGGCCTAAGTTCTTCGCCGAAAACCGGCTCCGCCCTGTCTGCAAGCTCGTTGAGAAGAATCATGGAGTAGACACCCAATTGACATCGTTACTAGATCGGATCGTTCAAGAAGTTGTTCCTCGTTTACTAGGGAATGGACATCTGGGAGGCAGAAAAGGTGGTGTCCAACCGGCACTCGTCCATGGAGATTTGTGGTCCGGAAACAAAGCTCGAGGAAGAGTTGGTGGGAAAGGTGGAATTGAAGAGGTCACGTTTGACGCAGGCGCTTGCTATGCGCATTCCGAATACGACCTAGGAATAATGAGGATGTTTGGTGGATTCTCTGCCGGGTTCTTTAATGAGTATCATCGGTTAATACCGAAATCCGAGCCGAAGAACGAGTATGATGACCGCTTGGCGTTGTATGAATTGTAAGCAAGTCTGGGTAGCAGCCCCCTGCAGTTTCAGCTTCTCCTAATATTCACAACAGATATCAGTGGTTGAATCACTATGCGTCGTTTCCTGGAGGGTATAGAGAGGATGCGCTGGATTGCATGGAGAAGCTGGTTCAAAAATATGGCAAGGTTGAGGAAGAAGACCCGATTTCTCCCTAACACGATGTATGGTCTCTCGGAGACAAGTAGCATCTTATTCTTAGAGTATTGGCGAATCAAGGAACCCTGAGTCGTACAGCGGCGATAATAAGAGGGCTCAGTCGGAGAATGGGTGGGTCTCGTAACAATGAATATCATGTTGAGACGATCTCAACTTTGCAGATCCTGCTAGGAATCCCAGACACCTTACACCTCAGCGTTAATGTAGGTAGGGTAAAGTGCAAAATGAGGTACTTGAGGTACCTTACCTTCCGATGTACAAGTAGATCATCATGAGTGTTGGAACTTTGCATAATTACATAATCTTGAGCATAAGATATATTCGCATAAATCGCGTTAGCGAAGAGCCTCAACCACACAGCATTCAGCTGGAACTGAATGTATGCGCAGCACATAGATTGTTCTTCTGTCTTCACATCTCGTGAGATGTTATGCGAGTTGACCCAATGCGAGGTTCTGTTGTCGTCTCTGGCGCGACAATGCGACTAACAAGCACCTGACTGTCAATCCTCATTGTTCTTTCACGTTTACAACACGTTGTCGAGCAGTTTACAAGCTTCTCCATTGTCTTTGAAATAGCAATAATTCAAGGCGGACTGCAAATTCGAGTTTCATTCTCTCGTTTCACACGCGCATTCCTTCGCAACACCAGCAGCCAGGATGGTAGACACAAAAGAATCGCTTAAACCTTTCCACAACATGGCGAGATCTAGTTCGCCAGCACAGCTCTGGAGCTACCGAGTCCCTTCACCACCGAGGGTCGTCGTGCCTCCGCCGCAACTCACCTCATTGGGCTTACCAGATCTTCACATCGATCAAAGTTCGTTATTCGATTTTGAATCTAGCGGTTTCGCAAACGCGGAATTCCTCAAAACCGTGACGTACGGCGACTTCATGACCGTGAACAATATGATCGATTGGAGATACGAGCAACGTAGGATGGCACAACAAGTCTTACCGTTTCTGTTCCTTGGTCCGGTGTCTGCGGCGAGAGATTCGAAGTTCCTTGAAGATAATGGTATTACTATGGTTCTGGCAGTCCGTAACACCATGTCCGCACAGGCCAAGCTTCTCAGTTCCAAGGCAGCGGTAGGGCTTGGGATTCAGTGCAATTTCATCGATGTAGCTGGAAACCAAGAGCTTATAGCTGCCTTTCCGAGAGCAATCGAACTTATCAATACGCATCTTTCTTCCATGTATCAACTTGCACAGAGCAGGAACCATCAAGCATCCGGATCTGAAGCCTGCCCCTCCACTCCTGGGAAAGTCTTGGTCTTTTGCGAATCTGGCAACGAGCGTTCGGCGACAGTGGTAGCTGCTTACCTCATGGCCATGTACTCGATGGATCTTATCCCATCAATTCAGATCGTCCAGGCTCAGAGGTTTGCAGTGGCGTTTGATGAGTCGTTGAAGACTCTTCTTCAAACCTACAATACTATCCTTCGAGCTAAGAGGGATGTTGTTCAAGCTGGCAATGAATACTTGAGGAATGGTCGTGTAGCCACTGGAGGAGCGGCTGAATCTAATACGCATGAAGCAGGGGCCAGCAAAAAATCCACCAAGAGGACCTTGGACGAGGCTGATGATGAAATGGATACGGACGCGGATGAGGGATCTGGCATGGAGGAGAGATTTGAGAAAAGGGAAGGCCATGCACCGTTTCAAGGATGACCCGCTGCCTAGCAATGTTTTCCAGGGCGATTGGATGATTCAAGATACCATTTTTATATAGCATGCTATGCTAAGAATTACGGACGGGGCTGAGACACGTGAGTATCAAACCCTTTTCTAGCAGCCACGTTCCTTTCTACGCGTGACTTGCAGATCAACAAAGACAAAGCCCTAAACGATCTAAACTGACCGCCTACAGTCGCGTAGCATGTGAATGTCATGCTCAAGGGTTATGACAGTGAAGGCAGCATAACACGATTCACAACACCTCACCCAGCTTGATAGTAGAGAGTAAAAGTTTTCATCGGGCTACTACCAAGATCTACCACCTACCCCTTCCTCAGACAACCCTTCCAGTACTCGCGTTGCCAGGGAACCTTCCGAGATTGAACCATAGCACATTGTTACCAATCAAGTAAAGGTGGCCTTCCCTTAGAACCTTGTGTAACCTCGATTCCTGGACCTGCATATTTGGATACTCACATCTTATTCACCGTATTTTGTTGTATCGTTATTCAGATTGTGGAACGCTCGTTAATTTCGAAATGGTTGCACCGCCCCCTTTCAGAATGCAGACGCGAGGTCGAGAGAATATTAAAGCGCCGGTGAAATATGACGGTCTGGTTGCCCACGACAACTCCGAAGAAGAACTCTACCGACCGACCGTTGCTCAACGAAGATCTTCGGGTTACCGTGGCAAAGTCATCGAGTTCAACCCAAATCTTCCACCTGCTGCATTTCCAACACTGGAGCTGGGACAGCGGAGAGAAAGCAATGCACCTGTGGTGAACTACACGGAGATGCGCGACACGACGGTGGAGCAGACCAACAGGTATCTGCCCTGTGAAATGCACAGATCTGCTTATCCGACCCCTAACACCTCGACGTTCAATCCAAATACATTTCGCTGCTCTCAGTTTAGAAATTCCGCTACTCAAGGCCCCACACTGAACACCGATTCTCAGGCACTGTACAAGACTCAAGAGATGACCGGCAGCATGGGAATGTTGGCATTACCGCGATCTGCCCCAATTACCCCTCAAAGCGCATACCTGATGGAGAAGAAATGGTCGGGTCAAGGATGGAAAGGCTGGGATACAAGCGACAACCTCCAGAACCCTGTGTACGCGAATAACGTAAAGATCATGAAACGGTTTGACGCGAGAACAGAGGAGGACTGGAACATAGCCGAGATGGAGACAAGCGATGAGGAAGGTTCATCTGGACCAATCACCTCGAACGGTGCAAGTACTCAGAGGTCACCTGAGGCTCTAGGCCAGCTTTGGGGGGAAATTCCGGTCGCTCTCAAGGTGGACTTAGTGGATATCATGGAGGACTTCTTTCCCTCAAGAACAGAGGCAATGCATCGTCTTCGCCTGAATGGAGGTCAACAGCAGAAATTGCTTGATCTCCTGGACAAACGTGAGGAGCAGGCCGCTGCAGAGGACGAAGCTGCAGCGTCTTTACAAACTGAGACAATGCGAATCCTGCTAAGTCGCAGCGGGGAGGAGCTAAAGCGCGTAACCCAGACGGGGTTTCGACAGCTTCTTAAGGAGAGTCTCTACAAATCAATTGGAGAAAACGACTACTATACAACAACGAGCGCGGACCTCTCAAAGGCCAAGGAGTACTTGAGGTGCTGTGGACAGCAGCCTGGGCTCTTGGACCACTGGACGAGTGCATTGGGCTTAGGACCAATCCGTACTGCCTTGGACAGTGTGGAGAGCGTATATCAGCCAGATACTGCTGCTCGGCGTGTTCCGAGCGACAGCCAGGGTGTTCTAGAGTTACCCCCTGCAACGAGACAAAGTCTTCCAAAAGAAGTGTCCATTATCAAGTCTAGCATCTTGGTGCAGCCCTCTTCCCAAGTTGCCATGCTCAACAATTCGTTAACCAATAATCTTTCGAGAATATCGCAGCACTCATTGCCTCTACCACAGCTTCCAAGGCCCTTTGTTTCTCCAGATCCATCCACAACTACGGCACATCAACACAACAACCTTAATCTACCAAGAGCATCCGATATCCAGACACCGCTCCCCACGCCTGAGATTCTACCGACACCGGTATCAGACCATCCCCAAAATGCTCAGCCGTTTCATGGACAGCCCGCAAATGGAAGCCATGAAGGCCATACCGACGACGAAGAACCTCCGCCTAAGAAACGCCAAGTCTCCGTCCCAAAGAGGAAATCGGTATCGTTTGCTCCAACCCCGACACCTTCATCTAATACAAAGAGTAACAATACCGTATCACTCCCCAAAGCCGCCACCAAGGGAACGAGGAGGAAAACTACAATTCCGGCTTCAACCACAGCTCCTGTGGCTACTATGGTAGCTCCCTCACCCGCCGGATTTCCAAAACTCCCACCCATTAGCGCACCACTGAATTCTGCACCAGCTACCACCGTAAGAAGAAATTCTATGGCGGCACCCCCAAAACCGACATCATCCAATCCAAGCAACAACAGTAACAACACCACACCTCATCAACCTCCTCCACCAACTGCTCAAGCCAACGTTCCCCGGCAAAGTAAATCCACAGCTCCAATCCCGCCTTCTCACACCATGGCTGACGGAAGAATTCCTAAGACGCCTGCACCCAATGCACCTGCGCCAGCTTCCAAGACACCAACGTCCAAAGCAACCGCGCCCAAGGCATCCGCCCTCAAAGTACCAGCAGTCAAGAAGGCCCCTGCCACCAACAGGAAAAAAGCCGCCACTCCAGCCCTTCCAAAGGCTGCAGGAAAGGAACAAGGGAAATTTGCGTCTAGAAAAGCGGCCAAGGGCGGTGGTGGTGGGATTGACGAGAACGGGGGCAGGAAATGAGGTGGTGGTATGATGGACAATGGAGTTGAAGTGGTGTTCAAGGGGAGAAGTTGATACATCTACTGCGGGAGCGAGTCAGGGAGCATTTCCGAGATGGTGGTGGTGGTGGCGTCTTGGTTATGCATCACTTATTGGCAAGGCTACTTTGGCTTTGGATAAGATCGTGCCCATAGCAAATGAAGCCGACCGTCTTGGGCGACAAATCTTGGTCCTAGGCACTGAAGCATCATGACATCCCGCGGTATTTTTCACAAGAACGATTAATCTTGACGTCTCGAACGCGGTTATGCCAAGTTGATACTCGCAACCCCTACCCTAGTATGTATGTATCTATTCTCACCACTCTGAAGAAAACAGCCCTCGGCCGCAACCGCCATCGCACCAGCAAACGCGCTCATAACCCAATCATAAATACTCCAGCCCGCTTTCAGACTGTCAATTTAATTTCTACAAACCGCACATGGCGCTTCTACGCCCCCGAGTGTATATTTATTAGGTTTGATCTTATCTTACCTCATCCCATCTCTTCCACTCCATTCCATTCTCTTCCATTCAATTCCATTCCATCTCCATCTCCACCCCCTCCACTTCATCCCCACTGCTCGCTTCCCCCCCCCCCAAGACGCGGTCTTAGACCCCCTACCTCGGCGATTTCTTCTCGCTCGGCTCGGTGCGGCCACTGGTAACGATTCCGGTTGAATGTAGATGTTACTGCAGTTTATGGTAGTGGGGTTTGGGGTTGGGAGAGAGCGGTGGGGGGGGGGTTCAGGTGGATGTGAGGGTGTGGGGTGTGGCTTGTGGGGGATGTGGGGTGGGGATGAGGTTGGGGATGAGGGGTTGGGAGTGGAGGGAGGAGGGGAAAATGTAAGAGGGTGGGAGTTGCGGTAGAGGAGGGAGAAGGTGGGAGCTGAGGATGTGGTTGAGTGCGTCTTTCGACTGATGGCGCCTCGGAGACTGTGGGGTGGTTAATTTGATTTTGGTACGAGGACGTCGGTACGAAGAGGGTAAACATTGAAAGGCTTATGGAAGTGGTAGAGAAACGAAGAGCCGTATAAGCTCTTACGAGAAGTCCCCTTGAAGAACTTTAAACCCTCAATTTACATCCTTGAGATACTCGTATAAACCGCTCGCCGCTCACTTCCCACCCCTCACCCCCTCAAGCTCCTCCCTCAACCCCCCCAACACCCCCTCCCTCTCCCGCAAATGCCCCTCCAACCCGTCCACCATCTCCCTCACACTCCTCAAATCCCCCTCCACCCCCCTCAACCTCCCTCCCACCTCGCTCCTGCCCTCCCCGCGCTCCAACTCCCGTATCTCCTTGCGCTTGTACTCCAGCAGCATCTCCAGCTCGCGCTTCACGAGCGCCGGCTTGCTGTTGTTGTCCCGGCGGCTGGCGGATTTGCCTTTGGGGGTTTTGGCTTCGAGAGAGGCGATTTTGTCTTCGAGGGTCGTGAGTTGTGTTTTCAGACGCACTTCCTCCCAGTCGCGGTCTTTGTTGCGGGTGCTGCTGAAGTCGGTGCCCGAGGGCGCGTAGCTGGATTTCCCGCCGACGCCGAGGCGGGAGAGGTAGGTGTCGCCGAATTTGGCTTTGCGGCCGGTGGGCGTTTCTCGGTTGTCTTCGCTGGTTGCCCATCGTTGTGCGGGGGATTGGACGCGGTCGAGGGTGTAGTCGATTTTGTTTTCTTCGAAGCTCGCGCGGAGGCTGGGGGGGACGGAACGAGGGATTCGGTAGCCTTCGTGGCGCTGGTTGAGGATGTGGAGGAAGGCGAGGGCGGCGTGTTTGTTTATAGCGGGCTGAGAACTTGGATTCACCAAATTCCACGCACTTCGTAGATCCGTGTCGGGTACGTCCAAGCTTGCGTATAGGGGGTCCAGGGAAGAAAACGAGAGAGTGCCAGTGCTTGGAGAGGCGTTGGCGGTGTAGATTGATGTGTATTTGCTCATATCCGAGGGCGACATGTACCAGTCGAAGCCGTCTTTTAGACCGGGAGGAGAGGAGCTGGGGGAAGGGATGGAGGGGTAGGAAGTGGAAGTTTCTCCGGAGAGGGCGCGTGTGGCTTGGACGAGGTGAGCTTTCGATTCAGGGACAAGCCAGTCGGGGAGGGTGGTAGGGACATCGGAGTATTCCTGTGCAATTGATAGTTAGCAGGCGAATTGGAGGACTGGAGAGAGCTGTAAGTAGCGTACGCCATTAATTAAGTCAAATATTACTCTCATAGCAACGCAAAATTCCTCAAAGTCAAGATTCCCATCATTGTCAACATCAGCAAGGTCCCAGACCCGCTCGAGCTGATCATCCCGTAGCTGGCTGTTTTGGAGGACGGAGGCGGCTTGGGCGCCGGTGAGGTGGGTGCCGCCGTTGGAGAGGGAGGAGAAGATTTCCCAATAGCGTTCGATTTCCTTTTGCACGATTTTCTTATTCGACATTGCATTGGCTGTGGGTTATTGTGAGGCCATTGTCTGCAAAGACTTGGGCTGATATTAAGCTTGGGCGTCGTCAGATGGCGGCTGAGCGGGCCGAGGCCCGGCGGTAGCTAGTCGTCTTTCAATGGGATGGAAAGACTGACGGGTTATAAAGCATCCCGGATAGGAAAGCCAAGTTCTAAGGTACTAACCTTACCAAAGACTACAGAAACAGGGCTGTACCAGGGTTCAAACCGAGCAAGACTTCTTCCACTTCAACTATCCAGCCATTGAAGCAAGACTTCTTATTTAATATTATGGAGTTATCCCTCTACGTGTAAGCGAGCATTCGCGCCGTCTAACTCATCTTTGCTACCCTCGAGGTTATAGACGATGGCTTCTGTCTTCGCGGCCGCGGCACGCTGGTCATCAAATGTGAATAGGAGCAGCAGCATGTCCCTCGTGTGCGTACAAGGACAGGTGAAATCGGGCAAGAGATCGATAATAGATCCTCGGTGACCCCAACCTCAAGCTTCATAACTCGAATGCCAATCCATATCTATTATTCATACACATCGCCTAGAGAGTTTGCTTCAACAATCAGGTAAAATCTGTCATGACTAAGTTCGCTGGCCTGGCATCGATGTAGCAAATCCTTTGGAAGGCTTTTGCTCCAAATGGGAAATGGACTCTGGGTGATACGTGATTAGAAGATGATTGCTCGTCAAGTCTATCCACGGTACCGTACCTATGGCCTGGTGATAGTGTTAACCAAGTCATCCTCGTCTACAATCTCTTGATCAGCCATCCCAACTGGGATGCAACGTTCAAAGACTACCTTTTCTGGACTCAGATAAACACGCCTATCAAAGGCGACGGTCAAAGTATTCGTCATCAACAATACTTTTCCTTGGAATCTGATTCAGGCTTTCTTGATGGCGACGTTGCATACCAACGTCGTGGATAACCTCTTTGACTGACATGGGTATCCTATCCGGGGGATTTTCTTTCGTTACGACATGAACAGCTCGATGATTTTCATTGGTACTACTCTATCTTTTTTGTCCCTATTTTTTCGCAAAGCCGGATAAACCCAACCAGGCACACAACATACAAACCACGCACTCACCCAAAGCCAGCCAAGAATTCTCCATAACCGACTAACTTCCCCTCGGCCCCGCCATTTCCGCCATCCGTTCACTACGGAATCCTCAAGTAAGATTTCTAAGGATTGCTATAAAAAGAACTGAAGTGATCCTTGCTGACGCCATGAAGTGCCTTCTGCAAGACTGTTGCTTGCGTACTGAAGACCAGAGACAAGAAAAAGTGGAATACACAGAGATAACGAGCCGGTACACTGCCTCTACGGAAAGGAAGTAGATTGTATATCAGGTATGTGTTTAACAAGGAGCAGATTTTGGAGACGAGATAACAAGGGTATAAAAATGCTTCCACGGGGCGCAACGACCTGGCTCTGATTTGGGCCCCACAACTCCAGGAACAACATTTAATTTTTTTGGTCTAAAGACTGGTCGATTGAAAGCAAAATGGCTTATGCAACTGTGTGGGGTTGTGGAAGTAGATCATGTCCTTCCTTGTCAGACTCTGAAACACTGGGCAAGCTTCTGCCACCGGGAGAGAGTCAAAACAATTACCGGATCTTCCTCTAGAGCATGGCCGTAGGCTAATTCATAAGCCACAATCTTGCCATATCGTTGCGGGTAATCAATCACATACTTCACTTCGAAACATCTGAACGAACAACCAGTCTTATCGGGTATAAAGACGATCGACTCGAGTTGAATTGGAAAGCATTTGCGACACCGAGATTTGGACATTGGGGCACATGGAAATACCTAATCTTGGTCTTCTACTCTGGCCATCGGCCTACCCATCAGACCGATTATCGAATACTGGTCCCCGTCTCCTACTGGTGTGCCTATCTTACCTTACCCTTTTGTCATAAGTTTCTCCACTTTCCAGTCCCCAGTCATGATCCCAATGTGCTTGACCAATTAGATAGTTTGATCCCATACAAGGCAACGGTGCGTCAGTACTAGTCTGACATCGTATGCATGAAAAATTACGTTACAATACCTCGAATGCATAGACAATCTAGTATCCTTGCAAGTTCATCAGCCTCGAT
>JAABUU010000787.1_pt1 | contig 64696 bp, 52 predicted proteins | sample 5559301 | NCBI WGS metagenome assembly JAABUU01 (sample SAMN10711884, study PRJNA513360) | rock metagenome | isolation source: Antarctica rocks | place: Antarctica: Victoria Land, Richard Nunatak white
GTCATTTAACTAGAAGATAAATGCTAAGAAAGAAAGATAGCTACAGAAAAGAAGCTGACTACATATGTGTGTTTCTCAGTCGACGCTAGGCTCAATAGAAACTAGTCAAGATGACGAAGCGAGAATAAATCTGGCAAGGCTAGAAGGCTGAGTCTGACAAGGCTAGAATCGTGACAGTTATGAGTTTGCATAAAGCGAATCATATGAGTGTATTCTAACTAGAAGTTCAAAGCTAAAGAAGAAAGAAGATGAAATACATCGAAAGTTTTATACTCATGAAGACGCGCTAGATCACTAGCGTGTCAACATCAGCTCTATACTAGTCTATGATAGTTTAACATGAGATGCACGCTTGCAACAACTTTGAGTAATTCTATTAAAAATCTCATCGAAATTTTTTTTTCTGAAGTTTCAATTTCTTTCTTTCAAGTTTTAGTTTATCTGCTTCACTTTGCAGATGCTGACTTAGTAAAGAAATCAAGAAAGCTTTGAAGAAAGCATCAAACTGCTTTCAATCAGCAAGTTGATGAACTCGCACTTGAGCATGAAGAGAAGATCTCATCTTCAATTACAAAATGTATCAGTATGTTCACTAGAGACAGAACAACTCTTGAATTCAACGTGTTTCGCGTCAAGATGACTCAGAGATTGACTCGTAAGTTGATATTTCAGTCATCACATTCTTTTTTGATAACTCAGATTTTAAAGAATGTGAGAACAGTGAAGAAGCAGAGAGAAAACTAAAGACAGCAGAAAGACGATATTGACTTCGATCTAGTCTACAAAAGCAATGATTGATATTACTCTGACGATGTTTGTCTTCGAGACTGCGCTTAGAGATGTCAATCAGATTGCAATTGCGAAGAAAAATCGCTTCTTGTGTGATAGAAAGATTTTCGTCGTATCGCGTCTACTCAGACTATTCGTAGGCGATGAAGTCATCGAAGATGCAATTAGATAGCAGGCGAAGCTGAATGTGTTGAACAGCGACGAGGGCAGCTCAAGTCGATATCGATGGAGTCATTTCAGGCTCCCATCGCTGCGCCCCTGCACTGCCCTATTACGCTCCCCTCAGCTCCCTCGGTGCTCCCGCCTGCTCCCTCTCTGCTCCCCCTGCTTCCTCTGTGCTCCCCCCTTCTCCCTTGGTGCTCCCCCTGCTCCCTCGATGCTCCCTCTAAAGCAGCCTTGCTCCCTTTCCCGAACGGAAACGGCAATTCCTAATCCTAAGTTCGGGGTGTATATAATATATATATATATTTTGATGTTGACCTATGAACGGAAATGGAGTTAGCGACTTAACATATGTACATACAGTACCCCGACTGGTTTTTGGTGATGGACTCGGTACTCACGACTTTTTTACTTTTGGTAGTCATAAGTAAAGCGAGTGTACGAAAGAGAACGACTTTCGACAAAGGTTTATGAGTGGAATCAATCTCCCTTTCTTACTCGGGTTGTCAAGGAGGATTGAAGAATAAATCACTGTGGTACACACCCCGTCTATCTCGACCCCAAAATCCCCACTGGATTTACTTTCGGAACCCCTTTCCTCTACCCTCTCTCCCCGCAAGTAGAGAAAGTAACCCACCTCCCAGGACCAGGACCACAATATACTCCCATAGCCCCGTGATCTTCTTCTTTAATATATTCCACCGGTTCGATACATTCTCGCTAGTACCAGCACCGGTATAAAGAGGTGGATCTGGATGTTATAATTCATGGGGAGGGTTTTTTTATGACCATCTGGGTTTGAGAGGTCATCGCGGGAGGGATAAGAATTGGTGAAGGGTGTAGTTGGCGGTGAGCGATGGGGAGGCGAACGGGAACACGCATGGGGAGATGGATAGTGGTGGTGAGATGGTATTGAGTGCTGGAGTGGGAGCAGGGTCGGTTTGCAATGGTGGATTTGGGACGGGAAGCGTCGATGCTCACAGAAAGCAGATGAGATCGGTCTGAGCGTAAACGCGGGGAAGGGCTGTAATTTAATCATGACACACTCGAGATGCGAAGTCTCGATATTTGAAAGGAAGCAGATAGATGATCTTAGACTGGGACAATGTAGGAGACAAAACCGTGCTTATGTGTTCATTGGTGCGGGTGGAAAGAAAGCCATGCGGCGTGGCGGGACTAAAAAGAAATTCTCCGCATTTAAGATCGACGGACACGTTCCTTCTAGAATGAGGTACTTCTGTAGCCTGACGTCTTTAGAGACTGCAGAGATCAAAGCGGTCCTGACAGGGGACTCTTGTGCAACAACTGACGGCTACGACCCTACAGATAAGCTAGAATCTGCGGAAACCAGAAAGGCAAAGCAGAGGACCCAGATGTAGCGTCTCTGCTTGGCCTTTTGGCTGAATCTTTCCAAAGCCAAGATGGCCAGGGTACCAGGGAGGCACTGAAGGTCTCGTATGGTGTTGGTAAAGGAGCGGTTGCTTTGTGGAATGATCGTAGAGGGTTCATTACGCAACTCGAAAGCAGATAAAACATCGGAGACCCAATGGACATATGAAGGAGAACAAAGATGGAAAGATGAGGTAGTAGAATAGATTAAGTGTATCATACCAACCAGTGGAAAACCATGGAAAGTAGATAAATGTTGATTGGGGGAAGAGAGGGACCTTCTGCTGACCCGGTGCCAGAGGGCTCCCTTGGGCTTCTCGTAGTCGTGTACCTTTCACAGCCGGGGATGGAAGGTCGGATACCTTGACCCCTCTCGTTCAAGAACATCGCCGCAAAGCCAAATCCGGCATTTGGGTCGTTTGCCTCGGCCAACTAAACCTCGAGCAGGGAACCCGGGATCAGCATAGGCTGGTAGCACGAGATCTGGAGGTTTGTCGAAATCGAAATGAGGCTCCACCCATCATCATGCATGATCAGTAACAGAGCTTGAGCAAGTCAGCTCAATAATCACAACGTGATATCAGGATCCATGGACCATAACAACAGTAACCGAGAGGCCATCAGCCGGGCAGCCTGAACATGTCGACGCACGGCGTCATGCGGCCGCCCCCATGCTTCATATCGGGAGATGATGAGATGCGACATGATGATGAAACACCACTTACGTTGGACCCCCGTACCCTGAAACCGAGTACGGTATGATCGTCAGCTTACCCTACTAAAATACTTACGCCGTCTACTGGCGACTCTTTCACATTTAGCGAACCGACGATTGAATTCCAATCCTACGCAGTCTCAGACAATTGGCTGAACGTAGTCTAATCGTTTGGTCCAATATCGCCGGGTGAGGCTAATATGAGCCTCAAAAGCCACGCTGAAGCCACGGCTTCCGTAGCTGGGATGTCTTCCCAGCTTGCCGGCACCTGGATCTTCGAAAAGGTTGAATAACAGTGAATTTGCTGTGGGGATCTGGAAACTGGCTTCCTTCGATGATGCGACGTGGATTTATCGTTATATCTGTATCTTCTGCGTATTCTCGGACCGAAGGAAAGCGCGTCCTTTGATGGAAAGCCTGAGGCCTCCCATCAGTCACGAATGGCGGTGTCAATGCAGTGATTAAATCGTGACCGCTGCACTGTGATACCTTACCCTGAAACCTGTCAGAATTGTCGATGGGCTCCTTGGCTCGTAAATCTACCTTCAAACCTTAACAGCCTCCAGATTTACAGAGCAATTTACGGTCCGGCTTCCGGTACCTGAACCTTTCCTTGAAAGGTCAGACTTTCCTACCGAATGTCCATTCAAGACGGGCTTTGGCACGAGCGAAAAGTGTATCGAGACGCCATAGCAGTAGTATCCAAGCAAAAATCATGATCAGCAAAATCCAAGCAATCGTCGATAGGAAAGACCCAATCATGAACCATCTTGATTCCGACTCCCCACAGTGAAGGATTGATAGTTCTATACAAATCCCGGGAAGCTTCCGAACCTTCGTACCCTGTGGAGCAGAAGGAATGGTGGAGACCCTCCCCGGGCGCCGAGCCTTCACCGCAAATCTTTTCAGCTGTAGTCGTTTGCATTAATCTCTAGAGCAGGCAAGACCAGTGACTTAACGTACGTACTCTTGAAATCTAATGGGAGATGTCAAGATAGTCAATACATAGTGAGTGGCAGCGGAGAAAGGTGAGCGATTTTTAAGAATCGTGCTTTCTTTCGCTCGCTCTGTTGCCTTTGTAGGCGTTAACCACTTTATCTTTTACTTTTACGTACCTATGCCTTGGCAAAAAGAAGACGCCGTACCTGCGCCGTTCCTGCGTTAGCCCGAGGTTGTCTCACGCAAGTCCCGATTGGTGGTGATCAATCCTGGTTCAGCTCAGCAAGGGAACCCCAGCATTGACATGCGTATCGGACGAAGTGACTGTTCCTTCTGGAAAAGTGTAATGCGCGGTGACGAAGCCCAACGACAAAGAGGGTGGCCGCCATAGAGCGGCGTTATCGTCTCGCCGGATACATCTGTCCATGATTCTCGAGCCACCCAATCAGCGACGACGGCTATATTTAGTAACAGCGGGGCGGGTGGGAGACTCTCTGATTTATGCAACCCCCAATGTACGGAAGTAAGCGCATAACTATTGCGAATGAAGGAATGGACACCCGGCTGAACAAGCACCTTGCCCTTGCCCTTTACTCCAGCATGGGCATGACCAACCCAACCGAACGCGTAAGACGGCGTAACGGCAGTGTGACGGCTAGAGGGTGTGCGAAGTGAGTGGAAGGTTAGCCGGAGGAAGCAACAGTTCCACTCGGATTGTGTACTTGGTCATTGGATGGAACTCATCGGTCAAAGGGACAGTAAGGTAAGGCAGGATAGTTAATGCTGCGCATTGCTGGGCACGCTACGCCATACGCTGCCTGGTGGTCAGATCCCATGTGTGTGACCGACCCATGTTTCGGCCCTCCATCTGTTCTACGTTCTACGCGCCGTACGGAATACCAATGCTGTTAACGCGCTTCGTCTCCGACCCCGCAGCGTGCCGTCCTTCTGTTTCGCTATCGATAAAGTACCTTAGTTTTCCGTGTTACAGTCTGCCATCTTGTCGCCATCGAATAGAATCCGAGGACACGCTCTCAGCTCTCAGGTCGGCGGACGGAGGTACCAAATCTCACATGCTGCGGGGAGGGGCCGAGGGCGCGACCCTTCGAGCTGTGTCCTATCCATTGCTGACGATCCCAAGCGATCATCCGTAAGGTAATCGATAGGCGGCGTCCCCAGACACATAAGAGTCTGCAGCTTCCCAGTCCAGCCGTACGGGATTGGTGCCGTTGTGATAGGTGATACGAGATCCATACCCTTCACCAGTCGCAACTGCAGGTCTCTTGTAACATTCTGCAACCCTAAGTAAGGTATGTATGATGTGCCTGATGGTACTGAAGCATCGAATTGTGTGCTGCCAACGAATTATTGGGACCTTTTTCGACTTTCGACACAATACTTGTTGCGCTTGCATACAGATTACAGATGAGCCCCCCTCCAGTGAAAATGGCCCATCACACCAATAAAGCGATATGATTGCGATAGATGTTGATCCCTGTTGGATGAGACGCACCATGTCGTTGGCCGTTCTGAACTTCTTGCTTCGAGTTTTCGTAAGACCCCGTGTGATACGTGATCTTTGGTCCAGTCTTTGTTCGTTGCCACACACCCAAGGCAACAGTCTTGCCGCTAGAGTAGATTGACCGTGGTCGGTCGCAATTTCCAGAAACCCTGATCTTTCCCAATTCGGTGCCTCCCCAAGTCCCAAGTCCCAAGTCCCAAACCTCCAACTTGGTTTCGTCAATCTAGCGGCACGCTTGTGATTTTGCGAGTTGCGACTCAACTGGAACCCACAGCCAAAGCCTCCACCACTCCCCTCCCCCTCGATCCAAGTCTGTGTCAGCCCGGCAGCAGTAGACATATGTGTTTAAGCGGCGTTGGAATCCGAGCGTGTGTGCGTGTGTGTGCAATGTGCATGCACTGTTGTGTATCCACTTCCATGTGTGATGGTTTTGGCAGCACCTAGTCTAGTATGCGACCGGGATGGGTGGAGACTGCGCCATTCATATCCTCCCGAATCCCCATACAGATTCCGCCTTGTTAGCTGGTCTTTTAGGTCTTTTAGGTCTTTTTTAGTTTGGGTGCAAGCTCTCGCCTAACTGGATGGACTCTCGGTGCCCCAACTGCACCCAGAGGCTACTTTACCCGCTCTATGCCCCATCACACTCGTTTTTGAATAACGAACAGGTTAATCCTTTCGATATCCAACCTTTTTTTTTAATCGACCATCTTTCTTCTGTTCCCTTTTGGAGATATCTGGATTAGGGCTCTTTCATTACTTGCCTTTCTTCAGATATCTACCACTGACATTCATTTGGCATCTGCCTTAACTAACCCTCCGTATAATAAAATCTGACCACAGAGCAGTGTCGACGTTGGCATTACCTCCAAACCCGAATTCCAAAAGAGATTATATGTATTAGACAGAAACTTGGTTGTTCCCAGCTCTGTTGTCCAGTCATTCATTCAGACCATTTCCTAAATCAAACAACATCGGACCCAGTCCATATCAGTCTCTCGATACTTGAGAGAAAAGAAGTCTTGGATAAATCGAAAATTAATAGTTCCCAGGAATATATCCAGATTATAGACGGCAGGTCTACCGATTGCTCTGGGTAGTAGACGACTTGGCTAATGTTGGCATTCCTGCAGTCGGTTGTATCATCGACCACCAATATGGAATCTTCGCACGCGGTTCACCCTCCTCAGGTTCTGGGTCAATCACCCTTCTTCTACTATAACCCGGAGCCTGGACACCGAGAGCATGGTCACTTCTCTCCTCACCCCAGTCCTGCCCACAACGGCGTACAAATGCGGCAATTGCAGCAGCAAATGTACCAGCAAGAGATGATGTTGCGAGGACAATCTCAGATGATGTACAACCGTCCCTCTGCTTCGAGTTCTCAGTTTTATTTGCCATCAAAGCCATGGCTGCCCACGCAGCCGGTTATAACACCAGTGGCTTCGCCACGCCCACTACAGCAGAAGCCAGCGTTTTTGTACCAGCACGACGGTCTGCCGCTGTCGTTGGATACCGAATGTGGCACTCCTGATGTATACGTCTACCCATCAACACCCCCGCTTTCCGTCTCCGGGAGCGCCATCAGTAGTCCACCATCGACTTGTGGTATTCTGCCAACTCCAACATCAGGTGCCTTCTTCACTCTCGAGAATATCGAGGGGGTCAAAGAGGGTTGTGAAAGCGACGTTCAGTCCGAAATTCTCGCTGGCGGGAATTGGACTCGTAGCTGTTCCCCACCACTAACACCTGGTACGTCTTCATAATCCTCGGAATTGTCTTGAATGTGTCTGTGGGAGTCGAAAAGGTGTGGTTTGGAAGGCTGTTTGCTGTCTCGCATAATTGGTGTTCACGGGAATCAACTGTCACTAATCCTTGTCGTATTGCCCGCAGTTTTCATCCAGCCGCACTCGGTTACCGCTAGCCAGTCATCGGACCTCCTATCCATCGATTCGTGCCCGTCACTTTCTCCTTCTCCTTCCCCCATCCCACGATCTGTTGCTTCTGATACCGACTACGATTTCTGCGATCCGCGCAATTTAGTTGTCGAATCCGCCAATTCAAGTTTCAGCAGTGTTGGCCTTGACTTCCCACCCTTACCAACACTGTGCCCGGGGGATGAAGAGCATAAATTCATCCTGCAAGGCGACTCCGTATTAATTAAACCGGAGTCGCAGTTCTCCAACGCATTTAGTTCTTTGGTAGCACCTACCTTGGGTGGTTTACCAACATTCGATACATTCTCTGACCTCGACTCGGAAAACGAATTCGTCACAGACTTAGGCAGAGTATCACCTTCCGAGACCACCGTGTATCTTGGTAATAAGAGACAACGACTTGACTTGGTCTCATTCGACGACGAAGAATTCCTTAGCGAGGATAGTTTCGAAGACTTTGACGACGTCGAGCAGTTCGCGACTGCCGGCCTACCAAGCATACCTGAACTAGGAGAATCTCATTTCACTACTGAAGACGCATCAAGCAGGATGAAGCCAAAGAAGCGCAACGTTGCGAAGAAATCAGTAAAGAAAGAGAGCGAGATTACCGGCACCGATCCAGTCACCACGCCACATGATCAATTTCATGCAGCCGGCTCATCAGGACAGCAAACCTCCGGCCAACAGCAACCTACCTCTGTTCCAGAAAGCCAAGGTGGATCTTCAGATAGCAACGCTGTGGCGTCTAGCACCGACAACCAATCTGCGGCTCTACAACCAGTTGCCCGCCGTGGTCGCAAACAGTCACTTACGGAGGATCCCTCGAAGACCTTCGTTTGCACACTATGCTCGCGTCGCTTTCGTCGCCAAGAACACCTGAAGCGCCACTACCGCTCTCTCCACACTCACGACAAGCCTTTCGAGTGTAACGAGTGCGGCAAAAAGTTTTCTCGTAGCGACAACCTCTCACAACATGCTCGCACACATGGCAGCGGTGCTATCGTTATGGGCGTATTAGAAGACGGAGAGCTGCCACCGAGCGAGAAAGCAGAGTCGGTAGATGGGGACACCGGTGCGCTGGGTGCTGTTCTCTTCGAGGCTGCCCAAGCTGCCGCCGCGAATGCTTCCTCAAGTTCATCATCAGACGGAAGCTCCATCCGTGACAGTCTAAGCCCAGCACCGTCAATCGAGAATGGCAAGTCCTTGAAGAAGCGAAAGAGAGAGGATTGAGTATTGCGACAACATCCATTATAGACGGTCCTGCCTCACATCTTTATGAGAACCACGAAGCAACAGAGTCGTTCCCTCCGGGTGGAACGTGGGTGTTGATCCGGCAGGGTTTCCTGTCAAAAGCCTTTGGCCTTTTCTTTCCGGAAAGACCATTGTACAGACACGAAGGCAACATTATTCGGGTGTTTGTTCTGAGCATTAGCGAGGATATGGGGACCAGGCTCAGTGGTCCATATGGTGTTTAGCCAGCCTTCGTGCTTTTTCGGGGAGCAGTTTGCTCGGTATTAGGCCTTGTTGCTACTTCTATTGTAATATTTCGGAGCGAGGCATCGAGCGACTTGACTGACGGCTTTGTTGTATCTTAACATTTTCTCCTGCTGTACTCTACTAGCTCTCTTGATCTGCTCGTGCTGGTCACAGCATATCTTGTAGCTGTTACAAATAGAAGCTTTCTCGTCACTTTAGACTGACGGTGATTGGTATGACTGAACATCGGATCCTTTAGTACGGCGCGACAGACCGTAACTGCAATGCCTAAGAACCCACCAACCACAACTCGGCGCTCCGTACTTTTACACTCATTTGAAATAATATGCATATCGATCCTTTATAGTCATCAATTATTCATGAACAAGATGGTGAGTACTTTACTAGCAGAACCAGGACCTCCTTTTTGTTTGGTGTGAAAGTTTCATGGGTATTCTAATGTTGGTTGGCCTTCAAGTCTATGAATTAATTTTCTTTCAGAAATTTCTCCCTCCAAAGGTCGTCACCACCATTATCGAGGTTGAAAAGTCGCTGGCCCCTTGTGCCTTTAACAAGGAATCAGACTTTGACCTGTTCATCCCTTGATCCCTTCCTACATCAACTACATTCATTCCGTAGTATGTAACCTGTACTCTTTTCAACCTATGTCTATCTCTGTAACCAATAAATCTACGTACCTTAAGACGTGAGCGAGCATGTCCCGAACCCAAAGCCTCAACGTCATCGCTCTCATCTCCGGCGGCAAAGACTCCTTCTTCTCCATCCTCCACTGCCTCGCCAATGGCCACCAGATCGTCGCCCTCGCAAACCTCTACCCACCACCTCCCCCTCCATCCCCAAGCACCACCGAGAGTGATCTCAACAGTTACATGTACCAAACGGTTGGGCATGCTCTAATCCCTCTGTACGCCACCGCTCTCAATCTTCCTCTTTACCGTCAAGAGATCTTGGGCTCAGCACTCAATTCACAAAAAGATTATTACCCACCTTTCCTTTTAGAATCATCTCCATCAAGTTTACGCAGTCCTACTGGAGTTGATGTAGATAACCTCGAAGACCAGGAGGTTGAAGAGCTGATCGAGCAGCTGCAACAAGTATGGTCCAATGATTCATTAAAGGCCCGCGAAAAGCTATCACATCTTACAAAAATCTGGCAATCTCATCCAAACCAGGCACCAGCTTCTGGGGTTTCGACGTCTCATTCCGCTACTACTACCACCAACTACGACGAAACGGAGTCTCTAGTCCCTCTACTCCGCCACGTCGTCGCCTCCCATCCATCTGCCAACGCCATCTGTTCTGGTGCCATCCTCTCAACCTACCAGCGCACACGCATCGAATCCGTAGCACAGCGTTTGCACCTCGTTCCATTGTCTTACCTCTGGCAGTATCCGTCCCTGCCAACGCCGATCCCGCGCAGAGCGGGGTTACTGGAAGACATGCGTGCCGTAGGTCTTGATGCACGTATTGTGAAAGTCGCTTCAGGGGGTTTGGATGAGGGGCTATTGTGGGGAAATGTGCTTGATCCGGAGGTCAAGGGGAGGGTGGAGAAGGCAGTAGGAAGGTTTGGGGGTAGTGTGCTAGGTGAGGGTGGAGAGTTTGAGACGTTGGTTTTGGATGGGCCGGTTGGGGTGTGGAAAGGGAGCATCCAGGTTAGGGAGGATGAGAGATGGGTGGAGACGGGGCAGGGAGGTGAGGCATGGGTGGGGTTGAGAGAGGGAGCGGGAATGGTGGTCGTCAAAAAGGGACAAGGCGATGGATGGAAGGAAAGGCTTAGGGGCGTGGATATGTGGGACAAGCAATTCAGGGACTTGTTAGCCTCTATGCCGGACGAAGGAACAACTGCAAAAGGCACAGAATCAAAGGAAATCAATCCTCGTGGGTCTATTGACCAGGCAAAAACCCTAACACAGCAAACGCATGATTGGCATATCGAATGCTCGCAGACCATTAGCAATTCTACATTGAAAATATCCAATATGGCGGCCGCCCACGCTGGGAATAGTGCAGAGCACCAAATGGTAACAATCAACGCAGAACTTTGCAAGATCCTGAGGAACCACGACCGTCATCCCTCCAACATCGTCTTCACCACCCTCCTCCTCCGCTCCTTGGCCGATTTTTCCATCATCAATAGCATCTACGCTAATCTTTTCGCAGAACCAAATCCACCCACGCGAGTGACAGCGGCCTGTGGGGATAGCATGCCTAAGGGAGTAGAAGTCTTAGCGTCCTTCGTCGTCGATCTAGGTCCCTGTCAGGTACGGGATGGTCTACATGTCCAGTCGAGGTCATATTGGGCTCCTGCGAATATCGGGCCCTATTCGCAGGCGATTGCTGTGCCCTTTGGATTGGAAAAAGAATCATCTCTCGTGTACGTTGCAGGACAGATCCCGCTGGTGCCGGCCAGTATGGAAGTGCTGCGAGAAGAGAACGATGTTGAACAAAGTGCTGGGTGTGATCTTCCGTTGTTGCAAAAACAAATCTGCCTGTCACTGCAGCATCTATGGCGAATCGGCAAAGCCATGCGGGTACGATGGTGGACAGGAGCCATAGCCTTCATCACTGGGGACACGGATGTGAGGAGAAAGGCCATACTCGCATGGCTGACTTGGAAGAAGATACACGATGTCAATGAGCGGCGGGAAGACCAGGAAGTCAGCGAAGACGGCCTTGATGCCTGGGATAAGAAGTATGGCGGCCTGGGAAACCATGCAGTGGAAGAGGAAAAACATCGCCTACCGGATTTTCAAACGGTGAATTGGGATCGTGGTCAAGATCCTCAGCATATCCACGTACCAGGCTTTTTTGCAATACAAGTCGCAGAACTCCCACGCGGCTGCTCCATCGAATGGCAGAGTCTCGGCCTTGTTTCTCCGGATTACCTTTCCCAAGCGAGCTTGGATTTATCGACAAAGGACGGCAATCCCATACATACATGTAATATCGGGAGGAAGAGAATCTCCATGATCAGCATCCCCCTCACGACTTCGGACTTCCGCATTGCACTGGAAAAAGTTGTTGATCCTTCAGAAGTTCGTAAGGAAACGGAATACGCGTTCCATGCAACGATTTATACAAGAAAAGCCTGGCTGGTTGCGGATTTGAAGGCGCAGGTTGTTCCTTGCGAAGGCGTTTGGGGCGCAGAAGGAAAGGAGTTGGCTGCGGCTGTGGTGGTGGTTTATGAAGAATTTGATCACCTCCTCACTCGAACCTCCCCTTAAAGAAGATCCAGAGTTGTTGTCGCTTAAGCGCCACGAATCTATCCCCTCCTATTCCGGCAAACGTCTCTAAACCCTACTACCAAATTCAGTTGAAATAACCTTTGGCGCGCATTTGTAAGGGGAAAAAAGATGCGGGGGGTAGAGAAGAGCGCAAAGGAAAACGGGAAAAGTAGAACGGAACGGCACGAGGGAGATGGAAGAGATATAAGGCAGAGAAAGACTGACGCGAGGGAGACACCGAAGAGAGAGAAACGAAGCCAGAAGAACGGCGAGAAAGACCCCACAGAACAGTACTCAGAGAAATGGCTCCGAGGAGGGGAAATGGAGAGGAAAACACAATACAGTAAAAGCCCCAAAGACTACAAGCGAATAGACAATTACATATAAAACGAAGCGGCCACCGCATGATGGAAGAGACAACTGGAAGAAACACAAAGACGGGCCAAAGCGCGCCAAAGCGACTCTTTTGAAGCTCGGGAGGGGGACTGGTCTCGGGAAATGCGAAAGATGGTATGTGAAGGGATGAGGTATCCTGGAATGAGATAGCCGGAAAAGGCGTAGTTGGAAACAAGGTCGTCAGGCGCGGGGAGACTTTCGATGTCCCAACTCCAGAGGAAAGGCCACTTACAGTATAACGAATGAACACGGAAGAGGGGCAGGCAGGCAGGCAGGCAGGCAGGCAATGAGAATAAGGGTCGAAGAACAAGAATAAGAAAGAGCAAAGTACCCGAACCCACAAAGCCAGCCCAAAGTTTCCCCCCTAAACAATCATTTCCAGCCGTCCCCAAATCCCTTTGCTTTCAAGAAAGAAATATAATGCTCGAAAACCCCCCCTTTTCCCCCCATTTTTTTAATTATATATTTCTCACAGTTACTCAAAAACCTTCCTTCCTTCCTTCCTTCCTTCCTTCCCTCATTCCTTACTTCCTTCCTTACACTACTTACTTACTACTTACTACTTACCACATAGAAAAATAGTAAATAAATCAAAAATCAAAAATGGTGAGAGAAGAGAAGACGGCACGCTTCTTCTTGAATATATATTTTGTTTTTCGAAAGGAAAGGAAAGGAAATTGTTTTCGGGAAATAGGGCTGATATATGTGTATAGGTAGGTTATATATGTACAGTATACTCACTCACCTCGGCACTGCTCCTTTCTTTTACGCATTTCACTTCGCACGAACTCTAAGCAAAGTCAGGTAGGTTATGCGTACTAGTGCGGCTGTGGCTACCCGTACTGATCATCTTTTACCGTACCCCCCCCCCACACCCAAACCTCTTGTGATATGTAAAACCAAGGTCACAGACGACATGGCTGAATAGTTCTTGCATTACTTGGTATGAACACAATATAACCCTCCTTTCATGGTATCTAAATACATCCGCTCCCAAACCGCGTAGAACCACACCTACGCCCCTAGCGCGCCACAAGTACTCCTGTCACAAGAAATTCCACCGTGCTCTGCTCCTACCCATTGCTTCTGATGGCCCCGCGGGTGGTGGTTCCGTGCTCTGTGCTCCGCATGCATGTCTCTCCAAGAAGCCCTCGCACCAAGTCTCCAAAATCCCAGAGACGAATAATGTTGTTCGTAATGCGTGAAATGATACCTCGCTAATTTATGCTGTAGAAAAATTATAGCCACCTGCGCCGCGGATATTGTGGATCGGTCCTATGAAGCACGTAGAAAATTGCCTCGTGTTTCGAGGCAAAGCTGGGAGGTCAATGAGCCTGTGCTCCATGTACGCCACAGTCGTTTTGGAAAAAGAGAAAGAGCTTGTTGTCAAGGTTCTGGACCTTATGCTGTTTGGTAGCGAAAGCCCTCAATAGTCAAGAGTACAAGCACTGTGAGAAGGTTATTCTATTTTTATACAGTAGGTATTTTGTCCCATTGGAGTGGGAACTACCGGGGTGGTGTTCCTGCAACAGCTGGATTTGACGCGACGGCAGATGGCGCTGCAGGTGCTTGAGCGGCACTGGTCCGTTTAGAGATGATTTGCATTTTCTTGCGCAGAGCAGCTAGACGTGTGCGGATACTGTGGACCACTTGTTGCCTCGTTAGCAAGGACAGCTGGCAGACTTTTAGAAACGGAGCTACCCACATTTCAAGACCACCTTCCTATCCTCTGCCTCGACCCCGTTGATTGCATTTCCATCTGGTTCTTTATCCGCTTGTAGGGGCTTCTTTGGTAGTGGGTCTTCGTCATCCTCGAGAACCGCTTCCAGCATCCGTATCGCAGTAATATAAGCAATCTCGCACCCCGGGAGATCGTCTCCAACCAATTCGTTGACCGCCGCTGACCTACTCATCTCTAAAGCACGATCATACATGAGCTTCTCAGCGGTCACACCAGATGTGACTATTACATTGTCCACTGATGTGCCCATCCCCCCAGTAGAGCTTGAACTTGACTGATGATGACTTGGATGGCTTGGATGATCTATAGGAAGCTGTTTCTGTGCTTCGATAAGCTTAAGGCGAACAAATTCGGCCTTCTCTAGAACCTCGTTAAATCGACTGCGAACCCATTGAACGACGTTATTGACTCGATTGCCAATAGGACCGGTAACACCGCTCAGTGTGCTCATTTGTGTTCGCGGGGAGCTTGACTCCTCGATAATTTCCCCTCGGTTCTTTCTAGCCCACCACGCTCCAGCGATGTCCATAGACCGAGCCAGCAGTGATAGGGCTTTGACATAGAGTACCAATGCCTCTTCTGATAGCGTTACTATGGCATCCACGGTAAGCCCGTCATCGTCGGTCGCACTATTATCGCCTTCAGCCCCTTCAGGAATACCTGCTTGACGCAGGCCGAGACCATGCTCCATCGATGGTGCCAACGGAATCAGCTGCTTGTACTTGACTTCTGCAAATCCATACACGACGTCACTTCTTGTGGCTGACTCTTCGATCACGTGAAGAGCTTTCGTATCTTCGTCAAGAGGTGCTGTCCCTTTGATACTATCGCTAATCATTAGACTGGCATTTGTAGGGTATGCGGGAAATGGACTATATGAGGGCGGAGACACGCCACCTCGACCAAGGCCCAGAGGCGGAGAGAACCCCATGTTGAAAAGTCTACCACTGGCCATATTGATCGCTTTGGAAATGGCAGAAGTTGCTGAGGTAGGATCGCGGATTCTCCGCTCATATGAGGCCTGCCGATGATGATTTTGGTCAGGCCGTTTGCCAGAAGCGAGTTGAATTGCTCGCGAAGGCGTGACATGAGCACCTGTGGTAGAGTTCGGGGCTCCTTGTGTAGTTGCCCGTCGAACCATTGCCCCTCGATGTGCATCTTGTTGAGCTTGAGCTGCTCCATGTATCCCAGGGCTTGCAGCGAGCTCGTCGGCAAAGGCGTTTACTTCTACGGCTCGCTTCTCTACTACCACATAGTCCCTTTCAAATGCTACATCTTGCGCCGCTCGCTCTCGTGCCTCCCTTGCTTCTTTCGTAAGCTTGTCTTCTCTCCGTTGCGGGGCACGTTCTCGAGATTGCACTTTCTCTGTAGGAGTCATATTTTTTGGCGATAGAGAATTCCGACTTGATTGTCTTTGCATGCCTGTCGCAGCCGCATTCCTTATATCTGCGGTAAGAAGTTCCTGCCGTGCGGGTGCTGTAACATGACTGACAAGGCTGGGCCGGCGAGGCTGGATCCCACTCTCACGGGAACCTTGATTCGATGCAGGCCGATCATGGATGCCCCGGGGTGGTGTGCCGGAGGATCGACGATGAATTGTAGATTCGGTTTTGGTGATGGTAGCTTGTGGGCCCTGGACAAGTGTTCTCCGAGGCGATTGAGATAATGTCTTCTCTGGGTCGGAGATGTTTGGTTTATCTACTCCCAGAGCACGACCATTGCCAGAGGGTCTATCTTGAGGGGATGAAGCTTCCGGTGGCGGCGTTTCTGATTGTTGTTTGGGAAGCTCCGCCACTCTATCTTCTTCGACCAAGCCCGGTATGTCACCCTTGATGACGATATTGCTAAAGAAATCAGCGAAGCTCATCCTCTCAACAGGGTTCCGCTTCAAAAGTCCTCGTATAATTTTCTTCATTGCATCGCTTAAGCAAACGTCCTCGGGGAATTTGATTTTATCCTCGCCTCGCTCAATCCGTCGCAGTAGCTCTACATGATTCGATGCCCTGAATGGTGGTCTGCCAACCATCATCTCATGAAGAACAGTGCCAACAGACCAAAGATCCGCCTTCGCATCGTACTTCTCGTACCGCAATATCTCGGGAGCCATGTATAGAGGAGAACCACACAGTGTTTCCGCAAGGGATGTCGATGGTAGAGATCGTGCAAACCCAAAGTCGGCAATTTTGAGTGTTGGCAGGGATTCAACACCAGCGAGAGGAATCAGAGACTGCTCATGAGCAGCGTAAGGGATTGTCTCCGGCTTCGCTTTGGCGTAGTAAAGAGGCGAGGGATCGAGAAGAAGGTTCTGAGGCTTGATATCACGATGAATGAAATTTCTGTCCCTCAAGAACTCCAAGGCACTAGCTAGTTGCTTCAAGAAATGTCTGACTATAACTTCGTTCAAGCCACCAGCAGGAGGGTTAGGGTATTTCCTAATCATATCTGCAGTTGTATTGTGCCGGGAGAGGGTATCTCGCTTCTTGATGAAATAGGAAAGATCCCCCAGCTCGCAGAACTCCATCACCAGGTGTATATGGGCGGAGGTCTCTTGACAATCGATCAGGGCGACGATGTGAGGGTGATGGAGGCCTTTGAGTATATGGATCTCGGAGTAGAGGTTCTCTTTGAGCTTCTTGTTAAGCTTGTGCAGGTCGACCGACTTGATAGCCACGTAGCCAGGCTTCTTCTATGAGACACCGTAGATGTTAGCGGAGCTTCCTTGGACCGAAGTGGAGTTGTTTTCAGTCATGCGTCGCAGTACGAATACGATAAGCAACAATGTGCGGAGACAGCTTGCCAAGACTTGGCGACAGGTTGGAGAACTACATACAGAATATGAAGCCTTGTAAACCGTTGCAAAGCTCCCTCGGCCAATCTCTTCCAACCTCCTGAAGCTGCCCACGGCCATCTCGCCTTGACCTGGCTCCCGAGTCCGCCGCACTGTCGAGGAAGTAGCTGCTGGAGTCGCCATCGTTGGTATTGGCGGGCTTAAACCTATCCGCGGGGTTTGCGTGTGTGTGTACCAGGATAGTAAACCAGCCGTATCACCACGACAGATGAGGATAGAGAGTTGCAGTTAAAGAATTACACATGAGGTGCAGATGGTGTTGGAGATCGAAGTGGATGAGCTGTTTGGCCGATGCAGGTTGCCGCAGTTGGCCAGGGGAAGGCTGTCAGTTTTCGAGCACTGATAGGGTCGAGGCTGTGAGGCGTGATGCAGGGTTGGTTGGCTAAAGGTAGCAGGCGAGCGCGGGGGTATGATGCGAGCCCGTCGGTTGAAAGACGTGATCAAGGCTGTTTGGGTCAGGCGTGAGGGAGCGTGACTCGGTTGGACTTATTGTAAATAGGCGGTAATATATGATGGGTTGGGGGGGGGTTTATTTAAAACAAAGCTCAGCAAAAGCGGTGCGGACGGACGACGGTTGAAAACAACTAAACAACAAAGATCAGGAAGGATAAGAATGATAATGATAGTGGAATGGTGATGATGATGTCCGGATGAAGCAGGTGTAAGCAGACTGTCCTGTGCCCTGGAGATGCGAAGAGCAGGCAGGAGTCATACATGATACAAGTATCACCATACGGTACCTAATGAACGTCGGGTGTTAGCGTGCTTTTGTACTCTGTCACGCCTACGATATTCTAGCGATGGGCGATAACGATAGCGATAAAGTCACGATGTGGTGAAGCAGCTATCGGACACCCATCATCATTCAACCCTTTTTGAACGGAACATAAGCTCAGTCACGGCAGTCAGTGGCGAATACCTAGGTAAGGTACGATTGATTGCGGGAGCGGATTTGTTTCTGGTGCGACACAACATCCCAACCCCCCTCAGGTCTTCGGAAGCATTCTGTTGATACCTGTTATCCCCCGCACATGGAGAGAGAGAGAGAGAGAGAGAGCAAGCCAGCTTTAACCGCACTTAGCATCTGCAGCAGCAACCGGGCGTCACTGGTTGATGCACCAGGCCTGTAGCAGCCGAGACCTTCTGTTGCCTGATTTTGATGGAGAGATTTGCCTTGCCGTTGATTGGGGCTCTCGGTGTCTGATTTTGGTTTTAATATTTCATACGACGATGAAGCCCTGTCTCTGTTTGTTTCCAGAAAGAACGAAGCCCATTGACTACTCCTTCACCAGAGGATTACTGATCCATCCCCAGATACCCCTTAGAAATTTCATGTCTCAGGCATGTAGCAAACTTGGATTCCACCAAACCCTACACTCCCCCACATGCTGCCAGCCTCCCTCCCCTTCGCCGTTCTCCGCAAGACCGGTCGTGAACTGCAATGCCCTCGGTACCGTAACTGGACCTTTCCCCTTTATCCAGAATGTCCTCAGTTCATCCACAAATAGCATGTACCGTTTCCCTTCCTCCAGTTCCACAACCGTAACCTGGACCAATTCACCGCTCATTTTCTCAAAACCTCCAAACAACGAGCCGCCCATCCATTTCCATATCGCTGGACCATCAGCGTAGACGGTCTTGTCTTGGTTAAAGAAGGAGGCTTTTTCAGAGTACCAGCGGGTGGAGGGACCGGAGTAGTCGCAGGAGTCGACCATGGCAACGTATTTTTCCAGAAAGGCGAGGACAGGGTGCGTGCGTGAGGTTTCGTTGAAGGGGCCTCGGTGAATGAATGCTTTGAGGGGTGCCGATGTGCTCGACATAGTGAAGATGGTTTTGGTGGTTTTGGTTGGTTCGCTAGGAGTGAGTTTTGTGCTGGGCCAGTATCAGCGAGTTGTTGTTGAGGATATAATGACAAGTGGTGCGGCGAAGGCTATTCATAAATAATGTTTCGAAGTGCTTTCCTGGCAATTGCTTCACTCTGTGTAGTGGTCAGCTTACAATTCATCACTAATCAACAGCCTTTGCCGTATCACTCAAAACGTCACCACACCTCGGGACACCAGAGATCATTGCTTAATACCTGGTATCAGATGAGTAAACAGCCATTTTTGAGTGTCTTAAGCGATTTGAAGAAAGCGTATTGCAGCTTATTGTATGTTTTACAAGAGATGTCACCTTGCTACATCAACAAAGCAGCGAGAGAGATAAGGAGAATATGATTAGTAGGAACATGCCAATTCGGCTGTCGCATTGGATATAGACTCCAGAAGCTGCATTGCCTGTTGCATCCGCAATTCCATATGTTGTCCCGGACGCCTCGCTAAATCGAGCAAAAAGTCAATCACATCCTCAAGCCCTTAACAAGCAGCCAAAGGACGACAGGAACAATAACGTTGTCGTTACCACCAGTCAGTACTGCCTCCGTAAGGCTCGCACCAGCCGCAGCAACTGCTGCCTTGCCCAGTGTCAAAGCCCAAGCGTCGCCTGTATCGCCGTCCCAACCTCCGATCAAGAGCCATAGTCTCCCCATACCTAATCCCAGAATCACGGCAGCAGCAAATGCAAGGCTGCCTTCAAAGCTCTTCCCTCCGCCCCAGCACCATCTTCGGCGCCCATATCGTCGTCCAACTAGCGAAGCCGCTGCATCTCCCATGCCAACACAGACCACCCCACTAATCATACTCAAGTCGCGACTCATGACATCCCAACCTTCCCAAGGAGGTTCTCCTATATGTTCAGTGGCTGCAAGGGATAACCATAGCGGGACAGCACATCCTATCAACAAGAAAATGTGAGATACTATGACAGGACCACGATGATCTCTTCCATCGACGTAGGGAGCCAGAAAATATGTCAAAGGCTTCGAGACCGGAGGCAGCTGGGACGCTCGGAAAAGATCCAATAGTAGAAAGATTGCAAGGACCAGTATCAGCGCAAGGGCCGCAAATGTAGGATCAACGAAAATGGTTGGGAATAACATCGCCACCATCATACCATGGAATACCTTTCGTCGTGTGTCAACTTCAACTGAACCACTAAGCCGGAACACAATCGCTAAACCGACTGCGATTGCTCCAAGGTCGTAGGCACAGATCAGCAATCGAATGTTTGCAGCACCCAGATAGACCTCTAGGAGCGGATCTGCCATGCCATACTCTTTCCATATTTGACGATTGTCGAACCGTTGTGGCAGACAAATCCAGTTTTCGAGGCCGAAGCTGATAGTGTAGGACCTGAACAACGGCAGATCACCAAGTAAATAGCCAAGAGCCCAGCCTACGGGTTCTCGTCCGTTTAAAGCCCATCGACTGACATATGTCCTCATACTCGTGACAATAATAATGAAGACAACGGTATAGACATATAAGGCGTTGAACCACTTAACAACCGTCGCCTGTGCCTCAGTCAGCGACAAGAATGATCGGGGTTTGGTAGACAAAGATTTTGATTTTCGAAGCTCTTTCCCATTCCCCGGAGGAACTCCAACATAGGATGGTAGGGTGTGTCTCCGCTGCGATTTCAACTGCGCTTGAAAAGTGCCTAGGGTTCCATTGATATTAGAAAACGTGAAAGATCCGTCATCATCGATCGCTGAGAAGGGAAGTAGTGTTGAAGGCAAGCAAGATTTGACGGCTTCTTCTCTCCCAGCGTCGATGCTAAGCTTGTCATGTCTCTTGTTTCGCCCGAGGTACATTGCAGACTTCCTAGGCTCGTCACTATCCGAGGCTTCTTGTAGGCCTGATACTAGACCCCACTCATGCAGGCGTCCTTTGAAGTAGTCATCGAGAGCAGAGAAGACAACGTAGCCTCGACGTGACCGGCGACGAGGATGACGGAACCGCCAGCTTGGTACACGGGCTAACGCGACCTCCCATTTGAGTACTGTGCCACAGAATATGAAGATAGATAGGCCTCCGATCCACAAAAGCGCCTTCAGGATAACAGCCTGAGGCGAGGTAGCTAAAAAGAACAGGTTGATCATGGAGACGGACAAGAGCTGCAATTCAGCCGGTAATAGACTTGTTGTTGTCAGACATCCTATAGAATGCATCAACGATTGGTGCAAAGGATATAGTAGCATGAGGTTCTCATGATCATGTGTTGTTCGAATGAGCAACGATTGCTTTTTCTGAGATACTGCGAGCGGAAGTAAAGAGAGTAGCCATTGTACTGAGCTGTAACCGGGAGGACCCTCTGAGAGTGGTATGATTTGATGTGGCATTGAAGAGATGCTCAGAACAACGTTGGGGAGTATTACCATCGGATTGGCAGCCGCCAGCGTAAATGCTACAAGGACTGGTATCAGGACAGGATAAAGCAGAGGGGCAGGGTCAAAAGCTGCTGGAATTCGGATACCGTGCCAAACTTTGTTTTCATAGCTGCCGCGAGCTCTGTTGTAGTAGAAAAGTCGGAACGGGTACAAGAGATATATACTTGATATGACAGAGCCATGAGCAAGCAGTTCTGCCAATCGGCGTTTTAGCTTGGTTCCTCTATTTGATAAATTGACATGACTACCTTTGGCCCACGTACGCAGTAGCAATTTAGGCACACTTCCACAAGCGATACATCCAACAGAACCTAGCAGAAGTATCTCGGTGACCCTTCGTAACAGCTCAGCCCGCCGCCTTTTAGCAAACTTTTCTCTTGTTTTTAGCCTCTCTTCATCAGTAACGCTCGGACTTTGCAAGCTCTTCCGGCGCCGCAATTGACGTTCCTGCGCCGGCCGCTGAGTCTCATCGTCAAGATAGGACGGTGTAAGGAGTGGGCTGGATATAGCGCTGAGTGCCTTAAGACCCTTCCGTTGCTTGATAGGCGGCGCCGGTAACCCTCTCAAGATGCCGCCCCTCTCATCGTCGGCTTCCGTACCGCTGTCGCTAGGGGATGTGACAGACTTTCTCCTTGTTCGAGAATCGACATCGAAATAGCTGATTCCATTGGGTCTAGAAGCATCCTCTTTTCCGGTTGAGGTCCCAATTATTGGGGTGAGACTCGACAGGAATCTCTTGTCTCTATGGTATGGATGTGGTGAACGCGAAAGTCTTGGGCTTTGGTTGGGCAGCTCATTCTCTTTACCAAGTGCGTTGGGGGATGTTGGAATAGAATTGGCCGCATTCGTGGGCATATCGAGTCTACCAACCTTCAATCTCAAGCTTTATATAGGTCTTGGATATCTTTGCATCGTTCTTGCATCGCTGTCGAACCCCAAACGTGAACGATATGATCTAGCAAGCTCAGACACAAAAATGTTGAGAGCATGTGAAGCTCCGAAACGTCAGCTTTCAGTAGCCCTACAGTAAGGCTGCATTAACCGGCTAAGGCTACCATCTGTGGTAGAGTACGGAATATTCCGTAAGGCATCCATGATTACCTTACTTACCGACATCAGTAGGACGCCTTGTCGCCATTAATATTATAATGCTCCATGGATGACTCGAAGCGTAGGAAGTTTAGAATCTAAAATCTGGGGCAAGCCTGCATTACCTGGGACTGATGTTGCAGTGGTCTAATTCCAGGGCCTCCTAAAAATCCTCACATGCAATTCTCTTGGGGCTCTTCACTTGGACTGGCGATGGCTACTCTATACCAACCATGCATTCAATCGAAGACGTTGTAACATAGAGCGAGCTGCATAGTTTGAGCGACAGAGGCGGCTCCTATCATCAACATTCCGCAGACCACCCGCCCAACTTCAAAATGTCCGTTTTGTTCAGCAGTGGATTGCGAGGCTCCGCAGCAGAAAACACATGTCTCCATACGAATCGGTCCGCAACTTGTCTCTCGACAACAGAGTACGGTAACAGATCCGTGCCGTAAATTGCTATGGATGAAACTAGTAATTATCCCACCTTTCCTTCGTCGGTTCGTCCAAGGAATGGTCTCACGCTTGTAGGTGATCGCCTCTGAGCAGTCGGATCTTTGTTTCATCATTGAATACACAGTTAAAGAAAGTAGACTTTTCTTATGAGATCAAGCGTCAGCTGCGCTTAAGTCGGCGATCCGTAGCTAAGGGAATTAGCCTGTAAAATACGTTGGTAGTTAATTTAGCCTTCTATCTTTTGCATTATGCCCCAGAGAACCTGCCTTACAACTTCCCGGCAGCACCCTTCCCCAAATATCCATGCGTCTCTAACCACCCCTCTACATCTCCTCTATCCCTGGCTAGCCAGCTCGCCTTTGCCCTGATGGAATCCGAGCTCTGCTCCAAAGCTCGATCAAAACCCTTTGTACTCCTTCCGTCGTAGAATTCCTTCACCTCTTTCAGCTGCTCCTCTGTCGTGAATCCAGAGGTACAAATCTGCACAATACTGCCCAGCATCGACAGTCCTGGCGGGCACTTCTTCTGCAGCTCATCCCAATTCGCTTTCATCCAGCTCCATAGCGCGCGGATGCCTTCGGCATCGCTTCGCATGCCAGCGATGGGGAGGTAAGCATCCTGACCCTTGACCTCTTCGCTCAATGGGAGAGACAGCGTGCGGTTAACTAGCTTCTCACCCTTGGCACGTCCAAGACTGCGCAGTGCGGTGTTTCGCTCATCAGCGTCTTTAGCTGTACGATATTCATTCAAAATAATCTCGTATTCTTTGTCGCCGCCATTCTGAAGAACGATGGAATATACGCTGCCGCGGATATTGGGATGTATAGCCTGTCTGTTGCCGGCGGCGAAATCGCGGAACATTGATTGAGCAGCTTGAATGATTTTGGGATCGCCGGCTTGGCCGGCGCTGCTGAAAAGAAGAGCCTTGAACTGCGCGAGGATGTGGTCTTCGTTGTCGCTGAAAGACCAGCCTTTTTCATGAGCTTGTGGACTGACTAGGGCGCGCTGAAAAGATTTGAGAGCATCGCGGGTCTAGGCAGTAGAGTTAGCCGTGATTGTCAAAGACGATATAATCCGGGTGAAAACTAGATGTAGACTCAAAAGTGGTTTACCTTTTCATCCTCGAACACCCATGCAGCACGGATGGAAGATATCCGACTCAGCAGTTCGCTCCAAACCACGAATTCTGTTTCTCCATCGAAATTCTTCAGCAGTGATAGGATGCCAGATGTCTTCTGATATCCTGACGAAGCCAGTGCACCTGCATCAGCAATCATACCCGCGCGATCTTCGACGGTCAAAAGGCCATCCTTCGCTGCTTGACCGAGCTTCGCCAGTCGTGCTGGGGTGTATGACGTACGATATATACCAGAGTGATCCGCATTAAGCTTGAAGAAATCAAGATCTGGGACTTTATAGTCATGCTCTCGTTCAGAGAGGGTGAGATCTTCATCGACTCCATTTTTGGTTCTTAGACCCAAGAAAACTGGGAAGAGCGTCTTGTCTTCTTCAGGCTTCACGTCACCCGTTCGGAGGAAACGATTTTGTTTCACACTAATACTGTTTGATTGCTCATCTTCTGTAACCGAAACAACTGGATATCCCACATTTTTGGTCCAAATATCCATGACTTTCTCGACCGGCTTACCGCTAGCGTCACTCAATGCAGCCCATAGATCTCCTGTCTGTGTGTTGCCATAAGCATGTTTTTTGAGATATCGTCGAATGCCTTCCATGAAGGTTTGTTCACCTAGATACTTAGATATCATCCTCAGCACGCAAGATCCTTTGGAGTATGATATGGCATCAAAGATTTGATTGATTTCATCGGCCCTCTTTACGGGGACTTCGATTGGATGACTACTCCGTAGCGAGTCAAGCGAAAGTGCACCTTGCAAGGTATCGGTTACGTAGCTTTGCCAGACATGCCACTCCGGGTAAAATTTGTTACAAGAGTACCATGACATCCAGGTTGCAAAGCCTTCGTTAAGCCACAGCCCGTCCCAGAAGTCCATCGTCACAAGATTCCCAAACCACTGATGGGCCAGTTCATGCTGGACAACCTCTGCTACTCTCTGTTTCGTTGACGCACCGCTTGTCTTTTCATCGTACAGCACATCTACTACCCGGTAAGTGATAAGGCCCCAGTTCTCCATAGCTCCAGCACTGAAGTCAGGTATAGCAACCATATCCATCTTTGGAAGTGGGAATGGGCTATCAAAGGTTTTCTCGTAGAATTCGAGGGTTTTTGCTGCAAGATCTAGGGAAAACCGACCATGCTCAATGTCCTTGTCTGGCGTCGCGAACACTCTGACGGGGACACGAAAATTCTTCGTTTCTATACAATTCAGCTCGCCAATGATGAACGCTAGCAAATATGTAGACATTAATGGAGTCTTGTTGAATTTCACTGCTTTTCTCTTGCGTCCAGTAACTTTAGAGTCAACCTCCTTCTCTGATGCTGGATCCATATTGCTAAGACAAGTATGATGCTTATCGGTCACAAGTGTTATAGTGTATTGAGCTTTTAATGCTGGCTCGTCAAAACATGGGAATGCTCGGCGGGCATCTGTTGGCTCCATCTGGGTCGTTGCAAGGTATTTGGTGCTTCCATCGCGATCTTTGTATGATGATCTGTAGAATCCGGCCATTTTGTCGTTGAGATAGCCAGTAAAAGTTTGAGTAAGCTGTATTTTCGCTCCCGGAGATATGGACTTGTCGAAAGAGACTGTAGTGATCTGGGTGCCTTCATCATAAGTAATCTTCGGTGACGATGTGACCTCGTTACCGTCAGCAGAGACCGTTGTTGAATGAATATCGATTTCAAGGGTGTTCAGAGATATTGAATCTGTCTCTTCTTGGACTTCAAGACTATGAATATCAACCAGTTAGCGATGACAATTGCGAATAAGACGTATCACAGACGATCTTCCAGGCCCAAAGTGCCATTAACAACACGTACTCGATGATGACTTTTCCTTCGTAGCTGAACTTCTCAAAGTTCGGCTCCAGGGTCAAGTCGTAGTGTACGGGTTTCACATTGGTTGGAAGGACCTCCCGGCCCTTTCCCACATCCATGCTTCCGCCTGTGAGATCAACATTTGCTTTGCACATAGTCCGTCGATGTGAGCAGTGTCTCTTGCTTTGCTGAAGAACAGTAGTGTGTGCTCGAAATGGCTTCTTGAGCTTAGGTGAATCGAATTGCGAGTTGGAACAGAAGTAATTCGAGGCTCTTAAACAAGACGTAGAAGAAGCAGCCCTATAGGAGTTAAGTTGGATGGCCGCCGGCTTGACTATACTAGCTGCAAGTCTGCTTGTCCGTAAGGTTATACGAATCATTGACTACGATCCCCGGGTTACTACGTGCAGACAGTTGCGAAGAAAAACGAACAAGGCATCTACACCAAAGACAGGAAGGTTGTTCATCAAAAAGACGCGCTTACCCTAGACACCTAGCTCAGATGCTCGAGGCTCCCGCTCTTGGCGCGAACTTGGTGGAAAGAGGTAAGCGTGGTAAGGTACTCCGTACGAGGTACAGATTCCGCCAAATCTTGAAATCGTTTTTTCCTTCAAGCAAGTCAGTCCTCCCAGCATCATGTTATCTTCGCAACCGAGATGCTGGCTGTCTTAAAGTACGCTACATAGCGAACTCTTGCAAGACTACTTTACCGCAAAGTTTGAGGCAACCATCTTCTCTCAGTGAATGAAATGCCATAGAAAAGTCGGGACATCTAGCCATACACGATGTATCTAGGTAGATGTTAAATTCCTATCCTTGCCGGGTATCAGAATCTCGAACATAATCATGATAGGTAGCCTCCTCTTAAGACTCAAGAGTATCGACTAGGATCTCGCTAAGTGTATTGACTTTAAGACAACCCTAGTATTGCCTTCGTTGGAACGAGCTTCAACCTCATTGACAGCTTTCTTACTACTGTAGCATAGCTAGATTATGAACGCCAGGTCCGCTATGCCCAGAAAATGCATGCTTACAATACCTCAGACCAAATCCATCAACCCAAGACAAGCTACTGTTTGAACGTTTCACTTTGGCCACTTTGGCCATCCACGACCGTGTCCAAGCTGCAATTTCTCAATATGAGCTTTATAGGAAGTGAGATTAAGGATAAGCGTACCTGTTTCCATTTTTGTATCATACTCGGCATCTCTAGCATAGCTTGCTTTCTCCGATCGAGTCTCCCCTTCATGGTCCTCTCCCACTGTTTGCCCTTGACTCTTTGCCCGACTCCAGTACCCTTGACGCGTAGTCCTTGTTCCTCTCTCTTTCTTATCCTCTCTTGAGTGCCTTTAACCGTAAATGGGAGAAGCTCCTCTACGCCATGTGTCCTAGCCAGCTTCACTAGATCTGCCTGCCGCCGTAATGAGTAGACCGGATCATGCCATGTGCCGGTAACTGGATGCTTCTGTGATCGAAAGGGATTCGGTGCCTCAGATGGCGTGTGTGCATGGTTTGTGGAATAATCATCATGGTACGCGTTGAAATCCGCAGATGATGTACTGAGTGGCGTATTCGCAGGCTCGGTGAAAGTATTGCTGCTCAATCCAGATCCTGGAGGCGGAGGATAGCGGGCGAAGAATCGTAGCAGTTTTGGAGGTAACGTCTGCGCAAGCTTGATGTACTTTTCAGGCATCGCCATCGTAGGTCTTATGTAGAAGGGCGATGCGACTGAGATTGGCTCTTCGAATGCAAGGCGCTAACGGATTGTTAGACTTGGCCTCCGACTTCTTCTAAAGTAAGGTACAGTACATACCAAAAAGTTTCCAGCCGACCACTTTGATCTCTATCTAATCTTACTTCTATTGGCATCTGTCAAAATGAACGGACATATTTCAAATGGCGATAGTTTTAAGACTTTACTTCCGCTCCCACCACCAGGGCCTTCAGAGAACCCTTCGTCTCCGCCTCCACCCCCCCCCGAGATCCTAGCTCCACCCCCCCCTCCTGATGACCTCCCACCACCACCACCACCGCCATCTACAACGAATGGCGAACAACCCCCTCTGCCTTCAGAACCGAATAAGAAAAGAACGGGCTGGGGCGCTTCAAGCGGCCGGCAACCTCTGAGTGTAGAGGAGCTATTAAAAAAGAAGAAGGAAGCCGACGAGGCGGCTGCAAAGGTACGAGCCTTAAGTTACCCTGCTAGACCGTCAGATGTTCACCTTGTGTCTCACTGTAGTATCAGCACGAACCATACTGATGAGATTCCACTTGTTCAGCCCAAGTTCCTATCAAAAGCACAACGGGAGAAAATAGCACTCGAAAAGCGGGCGAAGGATGTTGAAGAACAAAGAAAGAAACATCGGTCCGAAAGAGCCGATCCTCAACCTTCGGCCCACCAGCATAACCAATACAGAATAAAAGTTCCGGCATCGGCAGTCTCTGGATCTAATGGATCTACTCGCCCTACAATACCAACGGGTCCTCGAGCTCTACGGAATGGCGAGATTCCAACCGGACCAGCCGCCATGCGCACGTCACAACCCATTAAGGGCTATGATTTGGTGCCGCCACCACCACCCAGACCAACAGTCAATGGTACAGCTGCCTCGAAAGGAGAAAAGCGACCTGCTGCTGTGGAAGAAGCCCAGCAAAACTTGATACGGCAGCGGTACATGGGTGCAGATCAAAACCAGTCTACCTTTTCCGCAAAGAAGAAGCGAAGGCGGACAACAGAAAAGAAATTTAATTTCGAGTGGAATGCCGAAGAGGACACAAGCCCAGACTACAATCCACTATATCAAGCGCGTGCGGAGACGAATTTCTATGGGAGGGGCCGTCTAGGAGGCTTTGCCGAGGATCTTGCCGATGGTGTTACTCGCAAATACGCCAAAGCTATCGAGGAGAGAGACCATGAGTCCGGCAGCGTGCGAGCAAAGGAAATGCTAGAGATGGAGAGAAGAAGGAAAGAAGAAGGTGGGAGGAACTCTCTCGATAAGCACTGGAGTGACAAGAAGCTTGAGCATATGCGAGAAAGAGATTGGAGAATTTTCAAAGAAGATTTCAATATCAGTACGAAAGGCGGGGCCATTCCCAATCCTATGCGGTCATGGGCAGAATCTGGTCTTCCGAAACGGCTCCTGGATGTTGTGGACCAGGTGGGCTATACTGAGCCTTCTGCGGTTCAGCGCGCTGCGATACCGATCGCTTTGCAGTCAAGAGATCTCATCGGTGTCGCCGTAACTGGGTCCGGTAAAACTGCAGCATTCCTCCTACCCCTCCTAGTCTACATATCTGAACTGCCAGTGCTCAACGAGATGACGAAGAACGATGGACCCTATGCGATCATTTTAGCGCCTACACGTGAATTGGCTCAACAAATCGAAATCGAGGCAAAGAAATTCGCGACTCCTCTTGGATTCACCTGCGTCAGCATAGTCGGAGGCCACTCGCTCGAGGAACAAGCTTACAATCTGCGAGATGGGGCTGAGATCATAATTGCTACGCCAGGTCGTCTGGTAGACTGCATAGAAAGGCGAGTGCTAGTTCTTGGCCAGTGCTGTTACGTGATCATGGATGAAGCAGATAGGATGATTGATCTTGGCTTTGAGGAATCGGTCAATAAAATCCTAGACGCTCTACCAGTCGCAAATATGAAGCCAGATTCAGAGGAGGCGGAGGATGCAATTGTAATGAGCCAACACCTCGGTGGTAAGGACCGGTATCGGCAGACAATGATGTATACTGCTACGATGCCTTCTGCTATCGAAAGAATAGCCCGGAAGTACCTGCGGAGACCGGCTATTGTTACGATTGGTAATGTCGGTGAAGCTGTCGAAACGGTGGAGCAGCGTGTCGAGTTTGTTGCAGGTGAGGACAAGAGGAAGAAGCGTCTGCTTGAGATTCTCTCCTCCAGAGAGTTTCATCCTCCGATCATTGTCTTTGTCAACATCAAGCGCAATTGTGATGCTGTTGCTCGAGACATCAAGCATGGGGGCTACTCCTCGGTTACATTACATGGTAGCAAGACGCAAGAGCAGAGAGAGGCTGCATTGGCTTCGGTCCGTAATGGGACTACAGATGTCTTGGTCGCTACAGATCTGGCAGGCCGAGGTATTGACGTACCGGACGTCAGTCTAGTAGTCAATTTTAATATGGCAACTAACATTGAGAGTTATACCCATCGTATTGGTCGTACAGGTCGTGCCGGTAAAAGTGGTGTTGCTATGACATTCCTTGGCAACGAAGACGCAGACGTTATGTATGTATCTCGACGTTGGCTGAGTCTGTTGATATCAAGGATTTCGCTAATTCTATTTGTAGGTACGATCTCAAGCAGATGTTGATGAAGTCGTCCATCTCGAGGGTACCCGAAGAATTACGAAAGCACGAAGCAGCACAGCAGAAGTCACAGAAAGGTGGTGGGCAGAAGAAGATCGAGGACAGCAGTGGTTTTGCAGGGAAAGGTGGCTGGCAGTGATCTGTCTGGGTCGAATTATCAGTGGCTTTGGCAACTGCGGCGCTCGCTGTCTTGCGCGATCCCATAGGCTGCTCCTCTCAAAGCTTGTCTAAGCTTGATAGAACCTAAAGAATTCTTCTCGCTCCGTAACTTGAGAGGTTTTTCATCCAAGTTGAGTAGTTAGGTTGTGTTATGTAAAATTAACCGTGGGAGGCGCACCTAAAAAAAAAGGGGTCTTGATACACTACATATCGCTACCGAATATTCTGTTCATCTACACACAACATTGACAAGCTATAATTATTGAAAGAAATGATGTGACTGTTGTCTAACAGCCCACGGTTATCGTAGGGCTGTCATGACTAAGCAATATTAGTGGGAACGTGCCTTGTCCGCAAAGCCTCACATTAACCATCGTTAAACCAAACAACAAACAAAACTACGTGGGAGGACGATAAATCACATACCCCTGCCGTCAACAACAAGATTAAGTCTGTACAAGCTTGAGGCTTTGAAGTGGCCCTCAGCACTATGGCCGACTATAGCTTTGGCGGTACTGACGAGGAAAACGCCGAACTGAAGAAGCTTAATGCTGAAGTTGTATGTTCTCTTATCCCATTCTGCAGTCTTGTTATTTACAGACGCGATATACTGACTGATCCCCATAGCTCGAGGATCCAGACAGCTTCGAGAATTGGGAGAAGCTTGTCCGTGCCGCAGAAGGGCTAGAAGGTGGCCTTAATCGCAACTCAAGTCCACAGTCTATTGTCGCTACCCGAGACATATACGACCGATTCCTCGCCAAGTTTCCGTTGCTCTTTGGTTATTGGAAGAAATATGCCGACCTGGAGTTTTCGATAGCCGGTACGGAGGCTGCAGAGTTGGTGGGTTACAAGAGTATTCTTGCGGGTGCAATATGCTGATTTGTCCAGGTCTACGAACGCGGCGTAGCCAGTATAACCAATTCCGTGGACCTATGGACAAATTACTGCGCTTTCAAGGTCGAAACAAGTCACGACTCCGATGTGATCCGAGAGTAAGTAGAGAAAGACGTACTTTCCTTCCCATAACTGCAAGAACTACAGTAGCGCCTCCTGTACACTTCAACGGTGACCAAGGACTTTCAAGTTGGGCTCTTACGGGTGAGAAAGTCGTAACCAGTTGTTCCAGATTGGCTTCTCACACATGATACTCAGGCGCTTTTATTTCCTTCGCTCACACACTGAACAACTTCCGATACACTAATGATGTGTTCGAACATGACGTTTGATGGATTTCATCGGAGCTCCAAGATGATCTGAGCACTCCCACATTTCATGTTTGCTGCCCTCTCTGCCACCTCCTTTATTCTTTACTCCCTCCCCTTGACACTGGTAGTGGCTGATAGAGATGTCAACAGGCTCTTTGAAAGAGGCGCAACCTGTGTAGGGCTCGACTTCCTAGCCCATCCATTTTGGGATAAGTATTTGGAGTTTGAGGAGCGTCTTGAAGCTCAGGACAAGATCTTCGCTATATTAGACCGCGTGGTACATATACCTATGCATCAGTATGCCCGGTACTTCGAGAGATATCGGCATCTTGCCCAGCAGAGACCTCTACAAGAGCTCTTGCCAGCCGACATAATAGCTCAATTCCGTACTGAGATAGAGAACGAGGTTTCAGATCCGATGGAGGCGCAGCCCAACGTCAAAGTCGAGCGAGGCGAGCAGGAAATTGAGAGGGAGATGAGAACTCGCATAGATAACTTTCATCTCGAGATCTTCTCTAGAACACAGACGGAGACCACTAAGCGATGGACTTACGAATCAGAGGTCAAGCGTCCATACTTCCACGTGACTGAGCTGGACGAAGGTCAACTAGTCAATTGGCGAAAGTATCTTGACTTCGAAGAGGTCGAAGGCGACTATGTTAGAACTCAATTTCTTTATGAGCGATGCCTAGTGACTTGTGCATACTACGATGAGTTCTGGCTGCGCTACGCTCGCTGGATGCTTGCTCAGCCTGGTAAAGACGAAGAAGTCCGAAATATCTATCAGCGAGCAAGCATGCTTTATGCCCCCATCTCACGACCGGCTGTTCGTCTGCAATATGCATATTTCGAAGAGATGTGCGACAGAGTAGAGCTCGCGAAGGACATCCACCAGGCCATCCTGTTCAATCTTCCAGGTCACCTCGAAACCATGATATCGCTAGCCAACATGTGCCGTCGACATGGTGGTCTTGATGCAGCCATTGAAGAATATAAAGCTCAAATCGCCTCCCCTCAATGCGATATTTATGCAAAAGCCGCTCTAGTCGCAGAATGGGCGCGACTGCTTTGGAAGGTAAAAGGGTCTGTAGACGAAGCTCGCCAAGTTTTTCAAAAGAACCAGCATTGGTATCTTGATAGTAGAGCATTCTGGATTAACTACCTCCTCTTTGAATTGGAGCAATCTACGAGCGCCGCGACGGAGGCGATCCAGTACAAGAGAATCAAGCAGGTCTATGATGATATCCGAAGGAAGAGCCATCTTCCTCCACTCACAATCAAAGATCTCTCCCACTACTACATGGTGTATCTGCTAGAGAGAGGTACAAAGGAAGCTGCAAAGGAGTACATGACGCTGGATCGTGAGGTCAACGGGTAAGTATCTGTTCAGCCCCGATCAATCGCGGATAGCTTACAAGTACCTCACTAGACCTTTCTCTGTTCAGACTGTCATGAAAGCTAAACTCGCCGAGGATGGAAGAGAAGCTTCGACGCAGAGGCGTATGATGATGGAAAATGGACATCCTGGCGTTGAAGTTGACGAGGCCGCGATTCGAAGAGGAGAGAATCCCTACACAAAGTACTACCAGCAGCAAGGCGAACAGCAACTTCCTAGTGATTCCCAGGTATGTCGCGGCTTTCCGATCATGCAGTAGCCTGCTAACCACCACCCATACAGCCTGCGCCATTGCGTTACCAGTAATGTCCTTAATATCTTCTTCTAGTTAACGCTTTTTTCGCAAACCAAGGCTATGGTCGTCGCTACCTTTAGTAGCGACACCGAATGTAGGTCGATGAGGTCTTGTCAGCCCGTTGCTTCGAGGAGTCCCAACAAGTAGCTGGGCTGCCCACACCATATGTATGAAGCTTGTTGCTGTCCTGTACCATAGCTAGATTGTACATGGCCGTTACTCGGCTGCCTTAACACAATGCCTTGTGCGAGCCCATTCCATAGAAGTAGCCTATCCACATTACGAATTCCTATGTCCGTTGATCAATCACCACGATCAATGTATCGTTGCTACTTTCATTTTCCACAACACACATCATTTTTGCTTGAGGCCTGTGCTCGAAGTGAATGAAAGGGGCCAACTGAACATCATCAAATACAAACAATCTTCTTTTGCTTCCATCATACTTTCTTGCGATACAGTCCGTTGCCCAAGGGCAAATCTAATCTATCTAGACACCAAGATGGGCAAAAAGACAAAGTCAGTCGGATCATACACTTGTGCGTTGTGCAAGAGAGGCTTTACACGGCGCGCCACAGTCAAAGATCCTCACTTCCCACGCTGCGTTGCCAAGAACGGTAATCCAAAGGACCTAGTTTGGGACGAGCATCCAAGCTGCTGGGTGAAGCTACCAGATGGAACGAAGGGCAAGTCAGGGTTCAACCCCCCGGGTGTTTCTCTAATTCGGGTGGATTCGGACGAGGTAAAACGTTGCGTTTGGTGATACGATGAAGATACTGATGGATGGCGGGTAATTTTAGGATGAGAGCATGCCGTCTCTAGATGATGAAGCCGATGAAGGAGACGAAGAGGACGAGGAAACGGAAGACGAGGATAAGGAGTGGGAAGGGGGATCAGGGGAAGGCAAAATAACAAAGACTGTAGGGAGCGAATTGAATCGTAGGCAGGGGCTTAACACTACCTCCTGGACTCCGAGCAACAGCTCGCCTGCTTCAGATCCTGAACCTACTCTACTAAAGGTATGTATTCTTTCACTTACCCCGCGAAGCCGGATTTATATTGACAACAATTTAGCTTGCTCCTTCACCTGAATTCAACACCCACAAACCCCACAAAACCCCGTCTCATCGCCTCCCGCTATCGTATCTCACGATGAATCAGCTCGCCAACATTGCGCTATCAGCCAGCCGTAAGTACGCGGGCTTGGGTGATGTGGAAGCCGCAGACATTTGGAGTCTCTGGCAAAACCTGGTCTGTTCGTTATCCCATCGTCGCGGTTCTCTACTAATATCGACATAGCTCCCTCAAGGCGTCATCAGCAGCATCATAGCACCCGCCCCCGGACAAGGTCAAAAAGAAAGGCAGCAAGCCGTCGTCTGGCTGGCTCAAGATGTATACGGAGCACTGCTAGTGGGAAGGCATAATCTAGAGGATCAATTGAAATTGGTCACGCTGTGGAGAAATATTACGAAGTCTTTGGGTGACAAGAAGGGTCTGGCGGAGATCTATCAGCTCTTGATGGAAGCGTTGGGAGAGAATGATCCGATGGTGTTGGAGCGGATTTACAGAGAAAATCCCGCGATTAATTTGGGGTTGATGTGGGATAGATCTCTAGCTTCGAGTTCGCCGGAACGGTCACACCTCTGAGAGGGAGTAGAAGTCTAAGTGTAGCCTTATGACTCTAGTTGGCTCAAGCTGGAAAAAGGGATAGACTTCTAGGTGTCCACTCCAAAGGGGGTTTGAACTAGACGCCGCCAGGCCCGACAATACTAAGCCCAATCATTTGTAGCCATCACTCTGGATCCCGTGTAGACTTATGCATATGCTCAGTAGTACAGCCTCGCGTCGTTCCGAGCGAAGGGACTCTGGGTGGCATCAGGCATGTCTTGACAGCTTACGAGAACAGACCTTATCGGTGGGCATGCCTGCTATAATAAAATGGACCGCTTACGTCGTGATCATAGGCTCATACAGCCTGTACGCAAGCTGTGGACCTACTCTCTAGATTTACACGATGACAAGCAAAAAGGCGTTTCAAGCCTTGCAGGACGCAGTATGGAAAGGCTCAGTCCCTTTGGAGATCCGTCTCTCACCCTCTGAATGCCGCATCTACGATAAAGCAGATCCATATCTTGTAAGACCTCATCCGTGCCGATGGTCCTATGATGCTGAACCCTAACCGCAGATCCAATATGCACGCCTATCCTACCTCCCCTTTCTACTGCCTCGCCTCCACGCCTTCTTCGCTTCTTCGCTTATCAGTCCAGACGTGCCCCCGCACGCTGGCTGGTTCTCCTTTGAGAACGTATCATTAAAATGGCACTACCCCCTCGGTCTGCTCTACGATCTCTTCTCTGGCGCTGCTCCGTCGCAAGCACCAGGCGCAGGTCCGGAGGACCGTGATGCCATGGAAGACAACGGCGGGACACTGCCGTGGCGGTTGACCTTGCACTTTGATGACTGGCCAGCAGAGCAACTCGTAAACTTGGATGCGGACGGTAGGGTTCTGCACGATGCTTTCATCAACAGTGTGAAGGAGGCAGATTTCCTGAGGAATGGTACCGCCAAGGGAATAATGTCTTTGTCTAAGGACGATTCTACGCAGCTGTGGAAGGCTGTTCAAGATCGTACTGTCCCCACTCCGTTGCGCTGGAATACAAAGATTCTGAAATTTATAACCCGCAGACAGCCTCTCCACCTTCAACCCCATCTCCCAGAAGCTTCTTTACGCTCAAGGCGCTCCCCTCCGCCATATTCCCTTGAAGATCTATCTCCCCTCCTCGCCTACCGCTTCCGAACCTACAACTGGACATCTGCGTGTCGTGCAGTCACTGATTACACCTACCTTACTAGGCAGTCGAGAGCCACAAACTTTGGGCGCGGCACTCCATGCTCTGTTGCCCACACTTTTTCCGAGTCGAAGAACGCCTATTCTTGCAAAGGCGGTGTTGCATGGCGCTGTATTACCGATGGGGGCCCTGGTTGAGGAATTGATGAGGGGTGCAGCGTATTTGGATGGGTGGGTACATGTTGGGGTTATGATGATGGGCTAGGGCGCATGAGGGTTTATCTAGAGCTTCAGGAGCACAACATGATCGTCGACTGAGGTTCGACACGGTAGATTGTAAGCTAGACTGGAAACCCCTAATATCTAGGTTGACATATGATATCCATAGCTGTTTCAGCTATGGCGTAAACGCAATGCCAGAATAGATGATGCAGTTGGTACAGGTAAGGTAGTATGACACTAGCATCTGTCTACTACTCTCAAGCCTCCAACTCCAAGAACACCGAAACTGCTGTCCAAGGTCTTTCCCTTAGCGGCTGAGCCTGCTGTATGATATATTGAGCTATGCAAACCGTCAGCAATTGCTTATTCCGTACGAATATTAGAAAGTGTTTATGTATGGACACCACGATCAGACGATAGTAGGAAAACCCAGACAAACGAATCAATAGATGATGCAGAAGTCGACAGCCTTGACTAACTTCGACGGGAGTTCGTCTGAATGGTCTGGGTAATGTTGCAGAGTTCGAGAATCAGAGATACTTGCAGGGTACCTTTACAGACTCGGACATAATCTGTTCATTCAATGCTTTGAGAAACCATCCGGCACCGTTCCACTTACAGTGATTTCCTGGTCCTCGGCAGTATCGCGGAGAACCTTCATGAGCTGCGGCATGTATATCTGGGATCTAATACTCCTACCAATAGCCGGACCATCTTGATCAGCTCGCGTGGCAAACAATGCTGCCTAGAACGAAATAATAGATGCTGTGTGTATGGGGCCTGTCAGTTCATGCTTTCTCCCATCAACGCTGAGATCATGGCGATGCTCCGTCTTACGAAAGATCACAGGGTTATTCTGGAAAGCAGCGTAACTTCTGCGTTTACCCTTGTCCACAAGCCATTTATTCCCAAAACTCTTTCATCAGTTGTAAGCTTTTCATTACTCGTAAGTGAAGGCAAACCCTCGGGAGTCGGTTAGCCACACTAGCAGCGATACTGGATCGGATCAACATTGTACCAGCACAATCAAATCTAGTCTCAAACACCTGAGATTTTCCACCTGCTTACCTTGGACGACATACCGCCCTCAGCCATCAGGCTCTACCAAGTCAATTACGGTTTCCTTATGCTGCAGAAGCCTGAGAGGAAATGCTGGTTGTGGTCTTCACCAGTTTGAGCAAGCTCTAGCTTTGCGTTTATGGACTGACTGTAGCTAGCCATCGCAGCTCGCATCCTATGGGTGCAAATAAGCAGTGTCGCAACAGGGGAACTGTCAAAGTTTGACTTGGAAGCAGCACATATGCTCAAGCAGGACTATTTCGATAAGAATAAATGTGCATACTACTAGTATGGTTGCACCTTATATGAACGTGCTTTACAACACCCAGCTCTGTTGCTGATACACCACGGCTTTGCCTACCTCATGTGCCTCTCATCATGGTCTTGAGGCATACTTTTATCTAGCCAGTGGGAAAGCGGAATAGGTTTTTAGCAGGACCGCGTCTTCTCCACCCTGCTACCTCTTTCTTTTGTGGGGCAGTAGGACTATATAATGGACGGACATTTCTTAGCAATATGAATCGACTAGCTTTGTCAAGTTTTTAGCACCCGGGAGACAGTACGTTATCTTCGACTTCATATACGCAGTACTGTTTCCAATATTATAGTATAACCGAATTTCTGTCCTGGCTACCAAATGCTGGTACCTCTCTCCACCAAACGATTGAAAGATATCGGAAAATCAAAAAGAAAGCAAAAAACGAGCTACGAGGCGTGAAGTATTTGGCTCTGTTGCAGTAGGCACACCAAGTCCCTGGCGGGTCTCGAGAAAGTCGCCTACAACAATGTTAGTATTCTAAAACGGGTATTTGCTAGCAGGATAGATTCACGGTAACTCTCTATAATATCGCCAACGTTCGTCGCAAGTTGGCTTGCATGTGCGTCCAGCTTTTCGCGATCGACAACATTTCGGATTGGGTTAAAGCTGGGTTTCCCTTTAGTACCTTGGGTTCTGTAGCCTTTGTGGTACAAATCTCGTAGAAAGTCAGTCTTTTCATCGATCAGTTCCGACTCTTGTTTAGCAGTTTCATCATGCCGGTCAATTGTTCCTTCTTCCTTATCGGTAGCTTCTTTGCACCTCAGAGTAATCTGGATAGATTCGTTTGCCATAGCAAGCATTAGAATACTGGCAAAGATTCCTGCCCATGAAGACAACTTCTTTGATCCGCGCAGCATCTGAGCGAGGTTTCCGAGAATGTCCTCCATCAACGTTACTTGCAGACTAGATAAAAGGAACTTCAACTGTTTGTTGAGCCATCTGGACGAAGTGTGTGTTCCGAAAGCCTGTGCAGGACGGTTCCATAAGCTTTGAAAGACCTCTTCCTTGCTCGACTCTGTTATGGTTATTGAGTGGGTCATGATTTGGGTCAAAACGATAAGTTTGAGGCACCGCCCTGGCAAAATCTTCGCAAGCGTCCGTCAGCCAGATTCTCATCAAATCAAGGTGTGGGATGGTTCACGTTCATGGTGGCTCTGTGGTATCTGTGCAGAATGTATAAAAGATCCCTCTGCACTTCGCAGTCGACTCCACGATAACAAGCGTTCGGAAAGCCTTGGAAGTCTTTTTCAAGGACATCATTGAGATATCCAAGTAGCCGTGATCGGCAGTAATCGATTTGTATGAACAGCATGCCCAGTGGTGGTGAAGGAGCCCTAACCAAACTCAAAATTCCTGTGTTAAGATCTTTTTTGTACTGATTTTGGTACAGAAGACTATCTCCCCAAGGCTTAAATTCTTGAACATCACATTTGATCGGCCTTCCATAGCCCCATGTTACGTACACGGTCAATTGGTTACCTGTCCACTCATAGACTCGCGCGCGGCAGAACTCCTTAATGGCGGCGACTTGGTGTTGATCTAAAAGACTCGCTAACATAGGGTTATTTCTCGCTAACCTTGATGACGCAAGCTTTTCCTTACCAGGAAGAAAGACTTTAGAGAGGTCTGGAAGATAAGTTCTGTCACAGATACCCATTATACAAGCTTGGCAATCCGTTCCGATTCCCACAGGTGTACACTAGCCTGAAATGTCAAGACAGCCCCTTTACTTAAGGGAGAAAGTTATCATACCGTGCCTCTCACCAGTGTGCAACGCCAACAGCTTCTCCTTTTACGCGTTTTTCTAGCATTCTCTCGTCGCTGTGGGTCAAGTCCACCGTGTCGGCCGCCCTTTTTGTTCGACTGTATTGTGATGCTGGGCAGTATATCATCGACGGCGCAAGAGCTATCGCATGCATTAGGTGGTGGTCCAACCCGATTTCCCAACGGAGGGCTTCCGACAGCATTGAGTAGCTCTGTGTCGCCTTTAGCATCATCTGAGTGGCCTTTGGAACTCCTCCTTCGTCGCTTAGCCTTGCTTGCGTATTGTTGGGGAGGGCGTTTTCCTAGATGCTGCACCGCTGAAGGAATTGTATGATCAGGCACAAACAGAGCCTCATCCGACGAGAAGATACGACTGATTCGATTGTCCGATACACTATATGTAGACCAAGGGGCGCTTGCGGACGAGTCACAACGCACATAACGAGGGATACAAGTGGCGGTTGCCACTAAGTGATCCCGACTTCGGATATCCTGGTAACCTTCAGGCAACATTCCAGATAGTATATCGTCATCGGAATGCTCATGATGGGTAGTGAGGGTAGATTTGGATTCTCGTAGGAGATTCTGCTGTCCGCTCGAGCCCACGGGATTACACAGGTTTTTGGAAAAATACTCTGTAGTCATTAGCTCAGGTACAGATCTCAGTCAAGCCTTGGTTCAAGGGGCTCACCCTGAGTGCCATTGTCCCAGGGTTCCATATCCATCGCCATCTCAACAAAACTTGCAGTCCCATCGTCTTCGCTGTAAAGGATCTGTCCTGTTGATCCAGTACTCTGAGAGCTTGATGCTCCTTCGAACCACTCCATGCCATGAAGAGTGACTTGCTGTGCAACGAAGGGGTCCAGCGTGTCTACGTCCACACTTTCGGACAGCTCCAGTACCCGTCCTGCGCCGTCAAGGATCGAGAAGCTTTCCATATGTAGCGGTTCATGTGGCAGGCTGTCTTGAGGCGTATGTAAGTTGTACTCAAGGTCCGACGATGAAGCAACGGAATCTCCAATTGGGACCAGCGGTATAGCGTTGTGGCTTGCGGAACCCGATGCTAAATAGCCCATGGTGCTGCTCTGATCGCTTCCAGACGCCCATAGGGTTTCTCTGTATCGTCGATGAGTGTCGCTGTGGGTATCTGGATGATGTTTTTGATCCATAGTGGGTGCAAGCTTGCGTGTGCTGGAACTGCGATGATATATGAAATAACAGCTAAATAGGTATCTCTTAATAAGTCAATACGCCTGACGGGTGATACTCAAAGGCTTGCTGTCAACCAAAGTCAATCGCTAAGAAGGTGGCACTACACAAGATTATTGCGATTTGGGGGGCCCCGCCAGTTGATAATTCAAATACTGGATGGGTGGGAAAGAATACCCTAATTTCCAGCAACTTCCGGTGAAGATGCGTACTTCCCATCGTTTTTCTATAGTGTCTCTCGCCCTTTCGATGTCAGTACGTCCACCCAATTCGGCATAGGCGAAGATCTCCTCACCGGCCCTCAAAGGTTTCCCATTCGTTGCAACAACCATAACGGAAGTAAGGCCTGCGCGCCTTTCAATCTCTTGTTGGAAATGTGTTGTACACTTGATATTGGGCAGCTAAGCACAATTATATGCGAAGGGCAGCCAATTGCTGGTTGTCGTTCTGCCGTGTAAAGGCTTGCAAGCAAGCTATTTCGGCCTTCATAGTGTGCCTACCGCAGAGCCTGAGCTCGAGACCAATGGAGGAACCAACAGCAGACCTTCCGGGGGCTGCCAGTAGGACTGAGAAATACAGTGCCAGAAAAAGCCCACCAAATGACTGAACTTGGATCACATCGCGCCACTGCTAAGTCTATGTCTTTGCTGGGTTATCTGAGAGTTGGGGAAAAGAAAAGGCATAGGCTGGAGACATTGCCAAGCTTTACGTGCCGTTTGTAGAGTCACGAGATCTTGCTTTTGTGTGGCCTTGTAGGATGAATTGACCCAAGAGTCGCTCCTAAGACAGAGCTTCGCTGAAGTACTCGAAATTCTCATGCGGAAGGGTCTTCATATAATAAGTTCTCCTATCTGTGGAGCCGATCCTTTCCATTTCAGATGGATTTGCTTCATTACACTGAGATCAAGCACACTTTCTTGAAACAAAGACGTTGTACATGCCTCTATGGACATTAATGGTTAAATTGGGAACTTAATTGCCCACACAACTCGCTCAATCGATGGACATAGACGTTATTGTCGCTGGCCCCCTTTTACAACAAGGCGCTCCAAAGCGAACAGTCTCCCGCAGAACTCAATCAGAAAGGCTGATATAGAAAGTCCTTACTAAATTTACCCGGACTATTGCAGAACGAGGCCAGGTCTCGAATGCTCGGACACCAACAGAGTCTCAGGGCTGGTGCAGCCGTAAGAAGCTTCCTTGAGTCACTACCATGGAATCGGCAGCAAACGTTCCCTCCACCGCCAATGTTGGCTCTGATACACCGCCTGGCTTACCTGCTGCCTACGTTTTGTAGGTAATCTGGTTGCACCAAATCTCGATCATAGATTGGGGCGCATCCGAAAACGCATACCTACCTTTGCTTTTGTATGCAAGGACCCCGATTTCGCCTAGGGCTTATATTGATGGTGTGGTGGGGTTGCGGTGTGGACTCCTTTAGGGTCATGATCTGTCAAAATCTGCTATGAGCATCCTCGAAGCCATCCCGCGGTCATTGACCTGTCTTGTTTTCGAACCAGTTGGCCTCAGAACGCAACGTAAAGGTACGATGTGCGAGGTAAAGAGTGAAGCGTTGCTATGAATCTAATCTCCCCATAGTCGACAGAAGAGAGTGACTGACTTGCCCCTTCCTGCACTACAGTACCAGTCAAAGGTCCTCTATCAGATCCTTATCCATAGCAGGCTCCTTGCTCACCAGGGGATCCATCCCTTCTACAGCCACCATCGCCTAACAGGTTTGTTTTCGCCTTCGCCATGACCTCATCCTCGATGCACCTTAACGCACGACATTACCATACGTTGCATAGAGGAGAGCAATGTCAATCGTTGACGACGTACCAACCGAACCATTTTCTGGTGTAATGCTACATACAATACAGCAGTGGCAGACCAAAAAAGGAGGAAAGCCTTTGACCGCCTCAATCGAGAAACACTCCTCCAATCAGGTACAAACTGGTTCTTGATTCCAAGGCTCCATGGTCGTACTTGATCGACACTACCATTGAATACTTCTGGGATATCCATGAGAACAAAAAGCGGCCGCCAGAATTCTTCAGTACTGTATATACGCTCAGCAATGAGAACTGACAATAACCATTATGAACAAGTGGAAGAAATATAACTTCAAGCGATCAAGATCAAATACGTATCTACCGAGCACATGGGGAAAGAACAGATCCCATAGAAACAAAGACAAATGTCCCAATGCGAAAGAGACAAGGTTCGGGCGAAGATCCATCTACCTCAGGCAGTCGCTGCGCTGTCATCGTAACTAGAACCTTCCTCTCCTCGACAGCCTCGTGGAGCATAGGTGCATGTTAGATTTGATGTACTGAAGATACTATCCATACGATTCAAAACCTCCCTATCAATTACGTCGACCCAACAAGCTATGGATCAAACCGGCACCTCTACAACTATTCGAAGCTCAATACCGTCTTCTCAATCCCTCCAGTGTACTCTTCCGACCTCTGTGCAATCTTCCCATCAAACAAGAGGAATCCATATAGCGTCTACTACGTAGCCGGGTAATTGTTAATACGATATGCAAATACAGGGGAGTTAATTGGTCGCACTGCCAAAACAATCGCTAACTGTGGCTTTCGTATTAACAACATTTAACCCAGATACCGTAGTATTCGCCATCTAATACACGCCCACGAAAACCGTGAGCTCGGCTCCTTGAGTACCTTTTCCTCATCTTGAGTTGTGCGAAGCCGTCAACCTCGAGCGATTCCGAGTCGGGGTTTCTGTTTCAATTGAACGAGAATTGCGAATCTTCCACGCTCAGGATTTGCTTGGTTTTCCTCTCTACAATGTCTCGGACAATTACGGATAGCGCTTAGTCTTTCCAGGCAGTACGGTCCAAGAGAGTACTTCACAGGGCGGGAAGTTGTATTGAACCGATCATTTTATAGAGTGTCTTCCTACTCATGCCAATCTTTATCCAGCTCAGCGCCTTCCTTGAAGAAAGATATACAGTCCGAAAAGGGGAAGCGCGCTTGAACGCTCCAAGATATCATCCAAACCACACCACAACCGAACCGCACAAAGTGTCCCCTATTCAAATCACGGGCCCCATCCCAACCCTACAGCACCCCTTCCGGCATCCCTTCCGGGCACTTATCGTCCTTACAAACCGGATGAATCCGATACTCATACACTCCACTCCCCAACACATCCCCCTGCCCCTCCACAACCTCCAACCCCCCATAATCCTTCCACCGATCCATGCACAACGGCCCACAAACCGCCTGCACCACCCTCGGATCCAAACTCTTCCGCTGCAGCACATGCGAATGCTTCAACGTCCGATCCACCCCGCCCAAATGCACATTATCCGCCCGCCACCCATGCTGATTAAAGCAAAGCTGGCTGCCATTGAACACGCCCCCGTCGCGGATGTCGGCGCAGTACTTGCCGTGCTGGAAGGCCATGCCGTCGCCGCACCAGGAGCCGTGGCCCTCGGAGGAATCGCATTTGTAGTCGACGCTGTAGGTGAGGTTGTACGCGAGCGAGTGGTACTGGTAGAGGTAGTAGGAGCCGGACATGCCGTAGGGGTAGGCCATGGGGGTGGCTGCCCCGGTGGTGTAGGCGTTGGTGTGGCAGTAGCAGTAGGTTTTGTGGAGGATGTCGGCCGGGGAGGTCCAGGAGGGGCGGTGTTTCCAGCTGAGGGTTGGGAGGGGGTGAAGGAAAAGGAGGAGAAGGGGGAGGAGAGTGGTGGGGAGCATGGTGTGGGGTATTGAAAGAAGGGCAGTGGTTGGATTTCTCGGGGAGGTGAGATGTGTAGGCGCTCTAGAGCGCGAGGTATAGTAGAAACAGTGTGTGTGTGATAGATATGGTAGAAATCCCACCCAACACCGTCCAAAAAAAATCGAGATTCTGGACGAGGGAATTTCCAAGCGTTGCGAAAAAGAATATTGTGCACATGCTGTATATATAGAATATATATATATTATCGAAACTCGACTCAACAAAAGTTACTTAACCTCGAAAAACAAAATAAAACGAACCACGGTTCCCCACTCCCCCATTCTGAGCAAGTTATCCCAACCTCAACCCCACACCCAGTAGTCAGTCTTCCTACCAAAAATCCCACCGCGGGAAAAAAAAAATCGCATTCACTTTCTTTTTCATTTCCCTAATCGGCCTTAACGCCTGTCCCCCCAAAAAATTAAAAATTTCCCAACCAACTGATCCCAAATATACATATTTATATAGTATTCCCCCCTCCCTCTCTCCATCTCCCAAATTATTATTATTATTATTATATATATATATATACATTATATACGGCCGGCAACGAGATCCACCTGTACGTGGTGCCGGCTACGAACCTTTTGATTCTATTCTTCGAATAGAAGTCAGAAGAGCCAAGAGATCTCAATCCGACGCAATTCGAACGATGTTAGGACGTTGCGTGGCCAGGAAAGCCGTCGTGCAGAGTTTTCACCCACGCGACAACACCCCCCCTAACAGCCACAATCGATCTACGAAGAAGATTAATGACATGTCGATGTCAGTAAGAGATGGAAAGATATCTAGTGGAAAAGTCGGTCTCAGTATGAGAGTCGTGACTACAAGTGGTCGAAGGATTTGCGATCCGTCGACTGCGTCGATATACTGGAACGTCTTCATCACATCGACAGTGTCGCCGAGTAATTGATGGAAAGATATCAGATAGAATAGTCGTCCTCAGTCTGAGAGTCGTGACTACAGTGCCCGAAGGAGTAGTGACCCGTCGGTCACGCTGATATACTGAGGGGGCTTGAGCTCATCTTCTTTACTTGACGTCAAGTCATACATCTATCTACGTGGAAGGAAAATCGAGAGCTCAAGAGGACGATCAGAACGCATCCTCTTCCATCGATCAGAGTCAAACATCGAACGATTGCGACCGCACGCCTATACTAACAATTCATTCAACGTCTACGTGACACAAGCCAAATCAAGAGAAGGAAAGGGTTACTCAGTACAACCACACTCTACCTCCCCATCGTGTGCGCCTCTCTTCCATCACATATTTCTCTGCGCAATGAATGGCAATCATTGAGTAAGAGAACACAGCCCTACGTACGTTACAACCACGAGCACCACGGGTGCAAAGGAAACGTCTTTCGTCTTCGGACCGAGGATCGAACCGGGACATCGTTGTATAGAATACCGTCAATGAAGAGCAGGGCAAAGACGATGCGTCATAAACGAACAACACAGACACTCATTAAGAGTTTACTCGAGCGTCACGCGCTGAATAGAAGCTATAGGTGCAAACTTGATACATAGTCTCATGGCCATTGTTTCGACGACGCGAAGTCGCCGTATAGACGGCGAGTGGTTTTCTCCCCCAGAGGGTTTTGTCCACTCGATATAAATAGCATAGAGTCCCCCATGGGTCGGGCCTAAACCGATGTCACAAGGGTGTATGAATTCAAATCAAATCAAATCAAATACATTATATACACCCCGAACTTAGGATTGGGGATTGCCGTTTTGGTTCGGGAAAGGGAGCAGGGCCGCTTTAGAGGGAGCAGCGAGGCAGCAAGGGGGAGCACCGAGGGAGCAAGGGCGAGCATCGAGAGAGCAGGGGGAGCACCGAGGGAGTATTAAGGGGCAGTGCAGGGGCGCAGCAGGTGGGAGCCTGAATTGGCTGCGTTGAGCCGGCTTCAGTTGCCCTCCATTTCTTCTGTACGAGTATTCAAGGCCTGCTGTCCAAAACCGTATTAAGTGCCAGCACATACACAGCCACTCGTGGGATGAAGCAGTATTGGTCATAGCAGAGCGATGCATAGTAATGTTCCGCCTAGACATTCCTAGCTACATCACTGGATGCTGGAACGGCGCAGTAACGTAAATAAAGGTTGATTGGCGGTTGAGTCACCTGCATTGGTAAGAATGCTCTCTCCTATCTAAATTAGTTCGCCCGTTCAGGTCTAACTCCTTAGTGGTTGATATATTTATTTTCTTATTCATTGGCCTTGTAACGTCCTGGTACTGGACGGTGCGGTACCTTACAATTGAAGTACCACAACTTCATGAGCTCGTCATTACGGAGTCTTCAAGGTCAACGAATGAAGATGTATTAATCATTGGAGACTTGGACACCCGGGTGAGCTATCTGCTGTGTATAGAATGAGCCCACCAGTCGTAAGCGGTCACGGTTCACGACCACGAGGTCTTGGCAGACGACCGCGACGACCGCTGGAGCAACAGGAGCACTACCGCTGAGAGGAGCTCCCTATTGTCCAGAGGCCCAAATGAAGATCAACTAGATCCCTGTGTAGGAGACTATTCCACTTTAGGCTTTCGGCTTGAGAGACGGCCGAGAAAGGGCAATACAAACCGCCTGGATCAGGCTGAGCAGCTTCCTTTGTAGTTGCCAAACGCAGCCAGCCCAAATGCTTGCGGACGGTCATCTGGATAGTCGCAACATATACGCGGGCCTGACGACTAATCGCAATTTCACCTTTCAGTGATCCCGAAATACGAGGAAGCTGGGACACCTTATCCGAACGTTCGAATTCCCAATATTTGGGAAGTTCGATAAAGCTCGTTTCTGGGAGCTGTAGCGTGCTTCCCTCCGCTCTGCTCGAGATGAAATTGACAGTGTTGTATCCTGTAGTTGGGGATGCCGTTGACGAGCAAGCCCTAGGGATAGAGTAAGTTGTTACTATTCTTCATCTCGACAGCGGAAATAGAGGGAACCATGTATTTTTGGGGCAGGATAGGTCCACCAAGGAGCATAGTCAATACTCCACGCGGCTCCTAGGTCGTTTTCAAGAATTTGATAACTTTTCATTTGGAATTTGCAACATCGACACTGATACACAAATTTTCTTGTAGCATTGTGGCAGTCCAGATTGAGTCCTACCAAATCCGAAGGTCCAAAGAAAGTTCTATGGCTGCAGGAACTTCTGCCATTTGACTTACCAACCGCGAGAGTCATGACTTTCGGATATGACACCCCAACTTCCTTCAATGCAGTGACTCACATTACCGAACTCTCAAAGTCTTTGCTAAATTGCTTGATGGAAAAGAGGAAGAAGGATTTTGTAGGCTGATCTCTCGAAGCTTTCTGCAGGCTCTAATCCGAATTGTATTAGGAGCACCGACGACCAATAGTCTTCTTAGCTCATTCTATGGGAGGTTTGGTTGTAAAGCAGGTAAGAATATCCATTGCGAATGCTGTTTTATTGGGGCGAAAAAAGCTTGTTAATGTTTTCAAGGCTCTTGTCTACGCACACAATGATGGCCGGTTCGATGTCCTCAAGAATTCCACCGCCGGAGTTATGTTTTTTGGGACTCCACACAGAGGTAGTGAGCATATCAAGTATGGGGGTGTCCTCCAGAAACTAGCAAACATAACGGCAAAGCGCGACATCTCCGTCATGAAGAAGCTACAGAGAGACAGTGATACTCTAGCGAGACTAACCCTAGAATCGACATCAACTTTCAAGGTACAAAGTGGTTAGCTTTTATGAAACTCTGGAGACTGCCATTGGGCCATGTCCGTCTTTGGTAAAGTGCTCCGTCAAAACAAGTACAAGTGATATTCTCACATAATATAGATTGTCGGCAAACATTCCGCGGTCCTGGATACGGCTTGGGAGACTCAAATAGCCGTGGATGCAGATCATCGAAACATGTGCAAGTTCTTATCCCGTGAAGACAACACGTATCAAAGCTGTTTAGAAAACATCAAAAAGACTCTTAGAGATCGCTACGATTTGGAGCAGGAAGCCTGTGCGTACTGCTGCCTTGACCCATCTCTACGTACTTACATTGAGAATTAGTCTCAGTCCGAGGTCGTAACCAACATTGGATGATCCCTTACAATTTCACTCCAAACTATACTGGTAGACAAGATATCGGCAAAGGGCTAGAGGAAAGTTGTCTGCCATCAATGAGCCCAAAAAGGTTCAATAGATGCCACGTTCTGTATGGGATGGGAGGCTCAGGGAAAACTCAGATCTGCCTCAAGTTTGCTCAAGATCACCGCGAGGCGTAAATCGCTATTTGTCATAGATTTCTTACGAGCCAACAGTGATCAGCCTCGGACACTGACTCATGCAGGTTTTGGGGTATATTCTGGATAGATGCTTCCACGGAAGCGAGGATTATACAGTCGTTATTGGAAGTTGCACGAAGGCTGGGTCTTGAAGAAGACGTCTTCTCAGTCATGCGATACTTGTCTGAGGTTGCAGAGAATTGGCTCCTAATCATTGATAACGCCGACGATCCTTCTATAGCCCTGTCAAAGTACTTTCCTACCGGCGGCAAAGGATCAATACTCATCACCAGCCGGAACCCAGAATTAGCAGTATACGCCACAGTCGGCTCGACCAGCATCGACACTCTGAGTCCAGAAGAAGCCATCGATATTTTGCTCAGGGCCGCTGGAGCCGTTGTCGGCTCTGATATCGCAACTAGGGAAAGCGCGAGATTGATTGTAAATGCTCTTGATGGTCTGCCTCTCGCTCTGGTCCAAGCCGGTGCATATATGAAACGGGCTGGCTGCTCTATGGAAGAATATAAGGAGATGTACGAAACCCACTGGAGGCGGGCCCTACAGCGTTCTCCTCCCAGAAATTGGACTAGCCATGATTATCGGTACGGGTCCGTACTTGGGGTGTTCGACTTATCTTTTCACTGCATAGAGGAGATGGGTACAGAAGTATCCCTTGATGCCCTTGACGTCCTATATTTTCTCACCTTCGTCTCTTGTGATATCAACGCTGAGGAGCTACTCGAGAGGGTTTGGGTCAACGAGATGAAGCACACAGAATCTTCCAGTTCTAGGCATTATCAATTACGGGTGCTTTGCAATCCTATGATTATTGAGTGGCAGCCGTTCCGGCTGCGACAAGCTCTGGATCTGCTAGCATCGTACTCTTTGATAAGATTAGAGCGAGGGGACAAAGTTATTTCAATTCATCCATTGATCAAGACAGCTACGCATGCCCGTCTGAACAAAGATGAATTGTTGAGGTACTCAAATGTAACTGCTTCGACCCTGACCGCTGCTGCAGGCATGAATCTCGAAGCTGAAGAGTACGGCTTTCGAGAAGCATTTTTGTCTCATCTCGATGTGTTCTTGAGCCTCCACGACGACTATTTCGCCAGCGATGTTAACGTCGTGGACTGGGCTGAGTCGTTAAGCTCATTCTCTGCTGCATTCAGAGATGGTGGACAGTATGAAAGGCCCCTGGAACTGGAGACCAGGGCAATGCAGTTGAGAGAACAACTCCTTGGGGGTGAGCACCTGGATACTCTAAGATCCATGAATCGGATAAGTCGCCACTTACGTGATCTTGGACGCTCGCACGAAGCGGCCACAGTGGGCAAAAGGGTACTCCAAACGCGGCAAGAACTCCTTGGGATTCAACATCGTGAGACGCTGGAGTCGATGGAATGTCTTGCAAGCAGCTATAGCATGCTCGGTCAGCTTCAAGAGGCGATAACATTAATGGAAAGGGCTCTAGATCTGAGGAGAAGGCTTTTTGGCGAAGCTGACGATGGGACTATTACGGATATGAGCCATCTCGCTGCCTACTATCGTCGCTTTGGTCGCTACTTGGAAGCATTGAAGCTTGAAGAAGCAGTTCTGTTCAAGAGGGAACGTACCTTAGGACAGGCACATCCAGACACCCTAATTTCGATGAATAACCTCGCGGTCACATACGGAGAGATTGGTCGAGTGCAAGAAGCCACAATACTCCACGAGAAAGTTGTCTCAGTCAGTAAACAGATTCTGGGAGACGGACACACTGGCTCTGCAACAGCAATGCACAATCTTGCTGCCAGCTATAACAAACTCGGAAAACACAGTGAAGCGGTGATTCTAGAAATGCGGGTCCTTGAGTTGAGGAGAGGACAATTTGGCAAAACGCGTCCGAATACACTGCGGGCAATGGCCAATCTTGCTTCTGCATATGAAGCCGCCAGTCGATACCGAGAGAGTCTAGACTTGAGACGGGACCTGCTGCAACAAACTGAAACTATATTTGGTCACGATCATCCAGCCACCTTGACAGTAATGGCTGACCTGGCTACATCGAGAGAGGTGATAGGACGATATCAAGACGCTATAGAGTTGAGAGAGAAGTTGCTGCAATTAGCCGAAGTACAGTTCGGCCGTGACCATCTGACTGCACTAAAGGCAAGATCTGATCTCGCAACCTCTTACCAGATTACAGGTCAGCGTCAAAAAGCTTTGGAGCAAGCCAATGAAAGCGCCGGGGGGAATTGGCAAGCAGAAGGCTTGAGCGCCACAACCAACGAACCACTCAGCTTGTCTTCTACAGCTGACGCAGAAAGGTGCTCGTCCGACAGTGATTCAACTTGCTCTGAGGAGTCTTCATTCTCGCAAGCAGCCTCAGGCTCCTCTGTGACGTCTTCTGGTGCTGCGCGAGCCACTCTTGTTGAACGCATTACCGCGGCCTTCGAGAATGACCTGGAGCTCGTCTTTGCCTATGAAGATTTGAGATTGTTCATGAGCAGGCGAAAATTCATTCGAAAGCACATGCGTTTGCTAAAGAGCTACTTCAAAGATTTGTACCCTACGACTGTGGAACAGCGCCAGGCCGTCAGCTTCCTCAGTAGAAGCCGACAACGGAGATTCGTAGCAGAGTTGATTTGTAACAGGACCTCACTCAATAAAAAGGTTGTGCAAGCGCCAGAAGAGGCGCAAAATGATCTTTCAAGATTCGACCGTCTTGAGTTGCCTGTCAATTCAGGTGAAGAAAGCATGTCTCCATTAGCTGAAGAGATCGAAAGATTCAATTATTCGGACCAGGATCAGTCTAGCGACGAAAGCGAAGATAGCGACAAAGCTTTCTCCACAGAGGCTCATGAAATCAGCGCGTCGGCACTGGACGGCTTGATGCATTCGCTCACCGCTGGCGTACCCTATTCACAGTACAAGACCAGTCTTCAAAAGCTTGCCAATCTTCGATGCTCTCCGCAGGTACTTTATTCCGTGATGAGGCTTGGCATTGTTGATGCTGTGCGTGGACTCCTTGAAAGGCATTTCGAAGCTGTGGCTGCAAAGGAGTTCGAATGACTTCAGGAATTGAGAAGTCTTGGATATGGATTCTATGACATTGCGGAGCTTCTGTTGGACGACATGAGCAAGTCACCGTGGATTTTCCTCAAACAACCAGAGCCACAACGAGTCTCTATTCGTCCGGATTTCCACACATCGCATTGCGTCCACCAAGGTGGAAAGAAAACCAATCTAGCTCCCAGGCTGGTCACTACTGACTTGAAGAATACCGAGGATTTGAAAAAGATCATTGCTGAACATTGCGGTCTTGCCGGAGTAGTCCCAAAGTCTCGCAATCCCAAAGCTTGGACTGGTCTCGTTACTTTCTTGGGTAAGGGACGGTCTACTGCCTCGATCACCTACGATATTGTCGATTCCCGTCGCGAATTAGTGTCACGCGTATGTGAGGCTCTTCAACGATTCTGTGGGATTGCATCCTGTCTCCAAAAAAAGGGTCTCTGCTGTAACTCTTTCACCGTGTTGCGCTTTGCTTCTGTAACCGGCTCTACGGTGATTGAATTATGCACTATTGCCTTTGGACTCGCTTTGGACCTTTATGTGGTACTCCAATTACTTATCAATAATTGGGAAAGTCCAGGTCTGATTTCGAGATGCTTACCTAGACTCAGCGAAATTGCCAACGAAATCATCTGTACATTTTGTGACGCCAACATTCCTGGTAATAAGGACGATATAGAATTCCAGAGCTGCCTCGACAAGGTATCATTAGCAGTCCAGATTTTAACTTTGGGGATTTATTTGTATAGCCAGGCTCATACTGGTGCTGTACACCCATTCTTTCTTACAAATCCTCTTTCACATGTTTACCTTCTAGGTATACAATCTCCGCACCATTATTATGCCAAAGCATATATTCGGGTAACGCCAACCCGGCTTACGTGCATGGCTGGAGTGGCGGGTGATGTTGTCAACGTTTTCGGATCGCTCCAGTTTTCAGAAGCTTTAGTCACTGAGCAAGCTTATGACCTTTTAGCTTCCCCTGCGAACCTTGCAGAGACTTGGGATGCTTGGCGACTCATCATGGATGCCAGTATGCCGTACGAACGGGGTATATATGCGATTGAAGTGGGCGAAGGTTCTATCAGCGCTGCTGGAGAGATCAGCGAGAGTAGAGACCTTGCGAATACAATTCCTAAACTTCATTGGAGCAGGGGAGGACCGTCTTTAGACTTCAAAACGCCATTTAGCCTGCATACCAAAGCACTGATTGGCACCACCGCGATCAATACTTCATGTCCAGTAGATGAGCACCGAAGCTGGATGTGTGCGACCGTTGCAATGGAGACTCTAGGCGCGAAGGAATCCTACTGGGAACGTAGCGAGGCACAAGCAGGGCTTCAAGGTGGACAGTACGTTATTGCCCAATTCAATATGACTTGGGTAAAACGACCAGGCACAACCCTCAAGCACATCCATCTAAGGCCTGATATTAACCTCCCATTCCTTCAGTCTGATTGGGGACTTCAGATCAGCTATTGCACTGGCGTTGCACGGAGGGTGTCACTTTGCGACTTGTTGGCTGATATAACTCCCATCCTTATCGAAGAACTTCTTCAGCAGCCCCCTGGATGGAACAGTTTACGGGTGAATCACAATATTGTTGACGCACTCAAGGGCTCGGATTTCAAGGCTTGGTTCGATCGCCTCGTCCCTGAACTGCAAAGTGATGTCTTGCGTATCGTGCGATATGTTCTTTTAATCCTCCAAGACACTGGCATTGATCAGTCCGGAGATCACCTTGTCGCAATTTGGCCTCGAAAAGGGAACCCATTGGGATGCTTTAAGATACCCTGCAAAGATGCTACCTTTTGGGCACGTATGCTGCAAGATTCTCCGGATTGTGCGACATTCGCATATGTCACGCCTTTGTGTTTAGAAACACACGAGTGGAAATGCCAAAAATTGCAGACAGCGCCCTGGCATAATAGAAGCGTGGTCCTGAATACTGCTGTCTTTCTACACAAATCTGGGGTGGCAACGGTTGACCAGTGGAGATTGAGGCATGAACAAAGTTATGTCATTGGCCAGCCGGGAAGTTATCTTGTTGGGAAGGTATCAATTTCAAAGTCACCAGCAACGATGCACATTCCACCTCATCTCGATATCTCGAGGAGTGTCATTCCAGCGTCTGTGCAGGCAAGAATAAAAGAGCACTTACGAGAGAAGCAATGTACGAATGCACCGGCCCATGGAGTGATAGTGGTGGCAAGACACCCTCAAGTATTTTCCCTCGGCTTCCAATGAAATCACGTTGCATCAAGGCATTTTTGCACTTTCGATATCTACTCATTGAATTTGGTAACGCATCCCGCCTTGAAGGATGGCCGCTTCAAAAGAATAGCGCGAAATAGATTCGCGAGACTCTCTCATTCCAGCGTCAATTCGCAATGAACAGTCGTGGGGGTGGGGCTAGTGGGACCAGTCGACCTTGGACCAGCTGTCTTCCTTCAACCTTTATTTTGTCATTTTGGCATCTAACCTTATATAAATTAGTGCCTTTCTCTGCTTGACATGTATTTATAAATCATGTACACCCCAAGTTAACCGTTTTCGTTCGGCCGCTTTATAGAGAACAGCGAAGGAGCAGGGGGAGCACCAAAAGAGCTGGGGGGGTATGGGGGAGCAAGGAGGAGCAGCGAGGGAGCATAGGGGAGTAACGGAGGAGTAAAGGGGAGCAGGAAGGCAGCATGGGAGAGCAGAGAGGGAGCTGATAGACGAATTGGGATTTAACGCCGGAGCAAATATATATCACCATAAGTAATGACCAATCATATATGGGGATTATATATACTAGTACCTCCGGGCGGAATCAGTTTACTGCTATTGATCCATTCTGATTTGCTTCCGCCGTTATGAATATATGACGTGCATATTCAAGGGATCAGGAAACAACGCAAGGAAATGCTTTTTGGTCGACACCTGAGCCTTTTCAGGCTGAAAGATAAGAATGTAAAACAACAAAGGATGACTGGACCCCATTCAGCCACAAGCACTGACTGAATAATTCCACCAGACACCATTACCATGTGGGCTTACAGTCCTTCAAGATGGAGTTGAGCCTGGCTTAGAGTAGGTATTACCTGCTTTAGTCGCACAAGTCATTCACCATTTATTATAGTATTGTCGCCGTCCATGGACTCAACGGACATCGTGAGAAGACTTGGACGGTGGATAATGCCCAGAATTCAGCTCCTGGTATGCGCTCTGGCCGGCCTCCCCTACTGTCGCAAGAGGATATCGACCGGATGACGCAGAAGGCTACAAGCAGCTACACGTACCGGCGTAAGACGTGGATAACGGTAGCCCGCGAGGTAGGCGTAAAGGCGGTCTAAAACGACAATAGAACGCGCCTTCCACGAAGCTGGCTTCGGCAGATATTCCCCGCGTTCTAAGCCTAACCTAACGCTGGAAATGAAAGAGAACCGCTGCCGTTGGTGCCTAGATCATGCATATTGGGGGTTCATTCTGGGCTGGGATTTAGTCATCTATACCGACGAAACCTCTGTCAAATTGGGCGAGAACCGGGGACAAATATACGTTACGAGGCTGAAGAATGAGGAGTGGGAGCCGGATTGCCTAGAAAAGTTGTTTTCTGGCTATTCGACATTTATATTTTGGGGCGCAATTGCTTGGAATTGGAAGGGCCCCTGTCACGTCTATACCCCGGAAGAGCCAGCGCTGAGAAAGGCTTCTATTCTCCAGCTAGCAGCTGCGGATATCGAACGCAGACAGGCTGAAAAGGCAGCGCACACAGAGAGAGTTCAGATTCTTCTCGCTGAAAGGGCTGCCCATAGCCGCGTTTTATCGCACCCGGGATATTTTAACTTTTCGCCCTGTGAACGTTCAAAACGAGGTGGAATTGACTGATACCAGTACCAGAAATATATTCTAGAGTCACTACTACTACCGGCGTACCGCGAGTTCGCTGCGCTTCACGTCGACAGGACGGTATACCTGATGCAAGACGGCGCTTCTAACCATACGTCGCAGTGGCAGAAACCAGTATTTACTCAGTACTGCGTCAATCTTCTAGACTGGTGCGGTATAGCCCGGATCTAAATCCTATTGAGCACGTTTGGAACCTGATGAAAGACCGCATAGCAGCGCGCCGGCCGTTCATCAAGGGGAAAGAGGCCTTGAGGCTTGCGTGGTTAGAAGAATGGGAAAATCTTAGCGTAGAAAACGATATTAATCCGTTTATCAACAATCAATGGCGTCGCGTTAATCAAGTATTTGACCATAATGGTAATAACAACTTCCACGGTTAATAGCCTGAAATCATAATACAATTGCCTCATATATGGCCTGCTATTTTTATCGTTTGCGCGTTGGTAGCAGAAAGCGATGTTCTATGATCGCCCTCTAGCGTACTCGTATTTATGGCTCACTCGCGCAAACGGCTCAGTCGCGCACGCTAATTTAGCGCCCCCACGAGAATATACCTACCTCACCCTCAGAATCACTAACGATTGCTTGTACCATCTCTTAGCATCTTTATAGATTTATATATGTTAAATATGATATATGGCACTGAAAATGGCGAGCCATAAAGGCTCCTATGTACGTATATATATGAGCTTCCGGAGGAGCTTCCGAAAGAGCTTTTAATAAAGCCTTTGGAAGAGCTTTTGGAAGAGCTTTTGAAGGAGCTTTTGAAGGAGATTTTGGAAGGGCTTTAAGCACGGTTTCGAGACGGTCTTATGACCCTTCCACTGCGAGACATTTGAATATCTGAAGCCATCTCTTTCGCCTGTTTCGCCCTTCTAAACGGCATCTGAACCTGCTTTCGATGTCTTCTTGCTGACTCCGGCGACGAAATTCTCATCGGGCTGGTGAGCGTTGAAGGTAGAAGAATAGGTCGAGATGAAGAATTCTTCATAGAACTGAATTTGATAGGACTTCGTTGTTTAGCTTTCAGAAATAACGAAGAATCGAGTCTGCAGAAGGCCTTTATCGTCTGACTGAGTTCTTTATTCATCTGTTTATCCTTCTTATCTTTTGCTTTGCTGCGAGTCTTTTCAGCTCGCTCCTCAACGACGTCAAGATTCATGAATCTGTCGACGCCTCAGTGACCTTTGATACGTGTAGCTCGTTGCTGTTGCTGACGAGCAGCTGTGAGAAGGTCTTTGTTAGTTTCCTGCAGTAAACAGGAGTGAGCATAGGCGGATTTGCATGCCTTTTCGATTTTCTGCATGACTAACTGATAATCGATCGGATCAGTGACCGACTTGATCAAAAGATTTACCTGTTCGTAGTTTTCAGAGGTAAAGAGCACTGAAAAGAAGGCTTCGTCCGAACTGATGATCGTTAATTCTGGAGAAGTGGCAGGACGAGATTTGATGACGGCGGGAATTTTCTGAAGTACTATAGCAGAATCTAGGAGAAATAGCCCAGATTTGACCCAGGCACTCTGAATGTTCTTAGACGTTAAGGCGATTTCCCGAGTCTTTTGATAAAGTGATATAAAGTGGCGTTTATCAATTGAATATTCGACGTCATAGCGAGTGAAGATCTCAAGCTCTCGTCGATATACTGAAGTCAATGAGTGAAAGATTTCAACATCTAAAGGCTGAAGTAAATCGATGAAGTGAGAGAGAAGACATAACAGAATAATCTTGTTCTTCTCGACGAACCTGATTGCGTCACTAGTTAAATGAGAGGCATGTTCATCAAGTATGAGGAGACGATATCTTTCTTTCAGACGTGCTCGAGTTTCTGGCTCAAAGCAATTCTGAAGCCAAGCAAGCTCGATTTCGTTAGTAGTTCATTCATTTTCGCTTAAGAATATTTGACCGTCCTTCAAAACCTCGTACCAGGCCTTCATATGAATCTTTCCTTTGAAGATATATCAGGCCTTCAATACTTCGCCGTCGGCACAGACACACTCGATAAGAGAGATCCACTCTCGATTGCCGTCCTGAGTTAATGTAGGTGAATAATGTATCGAGCAAATGACTCTGTGCTTGCTCAGGAGCCCCAAAGCAAAGTCCTTCTCATTCATGTTGTATGTGTCTTTCAAATCAATGTCATATTCCTTCAATGTATTCGAAACCAACTGAAACCAGTTCCTTATGATCTCTTCATCGTGCATAATCGCACGTTCTTTATTCAGAGCTTGACTGAACACAGAGATCAAATGAGAATGACGGAACAAGAATCGCTGAACCCAGTTGACTCTCAGTTCTTCTGTTTCTTCAGCTGCTCGTAGTAATTTCATAGCCATGAGCCGAACTTGTTTGACTCGTGAAGATCAGCCCCAGCTATGCATCAATGTGACTCAATGAGCTAAAGCATCTTCTTGCTTCACTGAAAGTTTCTGACGTGATATATAAGCAATTTACGAGTCTGGCGACCATTGAGTCGTCCCCTTAGCGTGAATTCGCTAAGGCCATGTTGACGAGCAATCTTTCGGATTGAGAGCTTCTTTTCATTGTTTTGACAAGCGATAACAGCGAGGTTCAAGCGTTCCTGTTTACTGACTTCTTTAGGGGAGTTCATAATGATGTAGATGATGTGTAGAAGCGATGAAGAAGAATCGAATGTAAAAAAAAAGGGGTTGGCGCTAGCCTAATCAGTACTAGCGTGCGCGACTGAGCCGTTTGCGTGACTGAGCCATAAATACGAGTATTCCGAATATTTTAAAATTTGACCTCGTAGAATTGGAAATTGCCTGTTTCGTTCGGGAAAGGAAGCAAGATCGCTTTAGAGAGAGCATCAAGGGAGCAGAGGGGAGCATCGAGAGAGCAAGGGGAAGCATCAAGAGAGAATCGAGGGAGCATCGAGGGAGCAGAGAGAGCACAGGGAGAGGAGAGCACGAGTAAATTGACGAAAGGTTTGGGGCGCAGCACAAGGGAGCCTTGATTGGCTGTAGATTGGTTGGCATTTTACTACGTGAAGGGTTTTTGCTCGTCGATACAATAGCAACAATTACACGTTCATGTTTGATAAGTCTGTCGGAAAAAGCTGCGTCAGGATGACTCTAGAAGTAGTCAACATACTAACAGCTAAGATGACGCTATTGAATGAGTTTGAGTAAGAGTTTGAGCCAAGCGACAAGTCAACGTCCGCAACGGTTGGCGCAGTGTCGAAAGCTGTCCGCATGCTCACTAAGTCTGATGAGTAAACCTATTCAACACACCATTTCTGAGTGATGTCTCGATTCCGTGCCCTTGCCCTGTTGGTCACAAACTGAGCCGCAGCAGCTTCTGAGAGGGTAAACGAGTGTATTCGAACTCGCACCTCACACCGTCGATGACAAAACAATTCTCCATCTTGCTCCTTGTAGATGCTCACCAAAATCCCCTTCAGTGCTCGATCATCGACGGTCGTGAAGAGCGGCCGAGGTACGATAAGAGTCGGACGAAGACAGGGACTCAGGCTTGCCCAAGAAATGCTTGAGTCTGGCGCAACAGCAAGAAGAACATCATACCAACCACCATCATCTTGGTTGAGAAAGTTCAAAACCTGGGGGTTGGCGGAATTCACTTGAAAAGGTTTATTGATATTCAAGGTCATGTCAGAGTACTCTACATGAAATCCTTGATGATCAGCATAGACAGTGTCTGCAATTCGAGACCGATGATGAAAGTCATTAGGGTCTTTGAGAATATATTTAGTCACATCGCTGTATCTCCCAATAAGTGATTTCGATGCCCAGCGATAACCCTCTTCTTCCAAGAAGCCGATTGTGTCTCTATTCACGAAGAGTAAAACTGACGGGAAGAACCTTTGCCATTTTATGAACTTCTTCAGCCGAATTGAAGGAGGCATTTTCTGAATTTCTTCTACCTCTGTATCGCCTTTTAACAAGATGGATAAGCAGATAGTCTCATTCGCTGAATAACTTGCGAACCTTCAACTGAGTGACTGTAAAAGGTATCGACCTTGATCAGTATCGATGCTCTTTATTAGACGTGAAATATCAGATATCATTTCTAAGGCTTCCTCGAAGATAGCTTTGCTAACACTTCAATAATGCGTACAGACGTCAACGTCAGATCTATGATCTCGTCTAAGAAGACTCTGCCGGCTCACAGCCTCTTCTCTGAGCTGGAATTGTAGTTCTTTCGCAAATGTCCCCTTCTGTAGAGTTCACAATCGTGTTCATCAAGACGACATAGCGATTCTGATCGAAATCTCGAGAACGATACTATCAGACCCAATCGACTTCAGTTCTTTATCTATGACTAGTACTATTTTCGCTTCTTTGTAAATCAGAATCATCGAAGCTATTGCTAGTCTTTTCTCTTCACATTCTTGTGCCGGAACGCAGAGGATATCAATTCAGAACGAAACGTTTGAAGATTTCATACCTTGTAGCGATTTGACTGCTTCATTGCTAATGCACACTGCATTGACTCTTTCTTGAAGTAAGACTAATTGACAACGTGGCATAGCGTTCTTTTTTGAATTGCTCAGACCATCCGCTCAGATATGGGAAATTGCCACATAGGAATCATGCGGCTTACCTAGTTGCGTATTCAGATCCTGCATACGTAGATCAGAAGTGTTGAAGAAACTCATTGTTGATATCGAATCTTGCTCGACCAATGTTCTAAGTTCTGACTGCCCGATCACTTTCATTGCACATGTGCATTCTCTGCTTGTATGTCGAGCCTTGTAGGTTTTTTCGTCGATCTGCAAAGCTACACATTGTGTTTGCGTGCATTTCTCATGGCTTCGAGACTTCTTTCGCAAGTCAAGAGAACTAATGTAATATTGCGCAAGGCTTGAAAGTCGCTGATTAAGTCGATACATATTCATTCTACAACAGCCAGTATCCTGCAACTGGCGATTCAGAATCTCTCGGGTAGTGCCATACCAAGCCTCAGCAGGCTCATTACTGTTTGAGAACACGGATAATTTGGCGTAGATAAGGGTTTTAAAAAGGATCATCATTGAAAAGACGATCTCAGTCGGCAAAGGAGAGTTCTTTCCAGCGCAGCTGAATAAGCAAAGCTCCCACATCTTCAACATTCTATTCATTCCTGCAATGATTCCTGGGCGATCTTTCTCAGATACTGATCGCAGGCCTTGCCTATATCTCTCTAGATGCTCAGGCAACTTCTCAGTAGTAACGATTCGTTGATCATGATGATTTAATCGAATATAGTCTTTTGTGGCTACTGGGAGGACCGTGACGAGCTGAATCATTTCAAAGTAAAGCCACGCTTGCAACATAGATGCGACATGTCCAAGAGTGTTACGATTTTGACGGGTGAAATCAAAATTGTCAGTCGTCATCTTCGACACTGACCATTCGCAGCGTTCAGGAAAGGTGGCTCAAGCTTCAATGCCAGCATTATCGTAAACATAAGGGCAAGCCTCATCAAAGATATAGAGAATCTCAATGTGATGGAAAGCGGGCGAAGCTTTTGATAGATGATTCATAGCCCCAGATTTGTTCCTTGCGGTCAGCCGCTATCTCTGTACGTGGGATCACTTTACATTTGATGAAAATGGCAATTGACGTACGATTCTACACTTGACGTTATGCTTCTGTGTTTATAATTGTTAGGAAGCCTCGAAACGGTATGCTTGTCTGGCTAAAAACGCGCTAGTATAAAGTCTAGACGAACTTACTCAGGAAGTTCACTTTCAGGGAGCGTGGCGACATTAGAGGAGATCATCCTCAGCTTTGAGCACACTACCAGCTCGGGCAGCGATACCTAGGGCTAAGCCCCGAAACCTGTTCTCGACCCTAAACTCTCCTGGAAATTGTCCCTTCTATCCTTTTTCAATTATTATCGGATTACAATCGTTTCCTAAGCACATAGCTCTCACTGTAAGCTATATATACTACTCTTCCTTTACGATAAATCTAATTGAGCATAGTACGTTCAGCTCGTTACAAACTATTTCGGCAAGATAGTCAATGTTACATTCCGTCTTTTTTGATTCTACGAAAGATGAAGATCAGCGATATAATATAATAGCTTTGAAAGAAATATTGTAAACTAGATTTACGAGCTGTTCACTCTGCAGCAGTTCACATCTCGATCTTCTATCATTTATCGATGTCGATCTTTGAAATTTTAAATTCACAATTAACTAGGCAGTTCATTGCGCGATCGACTGTAAAATCTTTCAGGATGCAGTTCAATCGCCGCACATCGACGACTCATCTGCCTTCTTCATCTTACGAAAGACCTTGGCATAGCCCACATCGTTCGCGATCTCGTGATTCAAAGCTAGAACAGCCGGATCCGCAACGTCAAGGCTCTCGAAGCTCTTTTTCCATCCGTCGATCATGATGATGTCGCCAACGACCACAGAAGCCAGCTTCTCAAGATCGTATACGTCTTTCGTCATCTCATCGAGAACTTGTTTCGTGATACTTCTGAAACTGCCGTTCAAATCTTTCTTGACCTCTCTGGCAATGCTCTCGCTCAATTCACTCGGCAGTCTCTTGAGCTTATACACGACATATATAACGGCCACAGGTCCGATGATAGCATGAAGGAACGCCGAAGCAGTCGCCGCGTCAGCCTTTGCAGCCAACAAATTAGCCGTTGCAGCAGTCGCACTTACATAGACAATCTTATGCGTGGCGATCATAACAAGCATACGAAACGTTTTCGAAGTCAAGATCTTCGGCAAGATGACTGTGATGTGTGTCGCGAAAGCTTTGATCAGAACTGCTTCGATAATGAAGTCGACCACAGCCTCGATCGACGTCCTCGCAGTGACAGCAGCAGTATGCTGCGTGGCAACGGTGACTCCATGCTGAATCGCGACGGTGGTATGCATGCTCGCATGCTGAGCGATAGCGTGCGTGATCATGTCCGTCAATTTATCGCGTGCGGTCTTGATATCCTTCTTCGCCAGAAGTGTCGTCATGTGGATCGCAAGGCTTTTGCGCACCACCTCATCTTCGACAAGACGATCTAAAAAATATCGTCTCAGATCGTCAGAACAGGACTTCAGCACGATACCATATCTCCTCGCAATAATACCAGCTACAGACTTCGACAAGCCGAAGTCGAGCGCGTGGTCGTGATATCTTTTTCTGCGGATAAAGCATTGGAAGACATCTACGTAGATCGCGTTTTCGGATAAGCTGTCTGAATTCAGGATATGCGTGCGAGCACGGTCATTCCCTCGACCGTCTGTCTCCACAATAGACATACAGACTCGTCGACTCTGCTTAGCGATATGGACATGTATCGCGTGCTGGATATCGTTGAGAAAGTCTGGTTTTCGCTCGCCAAGGCGGTCGAGAAGACCGAACATCGAAATCGGCTCTTTGGTTGTGTTATCGTTAAAGTCAATTCGTCGAGTGGGAATGTCATCAGGCATGCTTCTTCTGCTGGTTTGCGCTGCCGCGTGCTTTTAGGAATGGTCGAAGAAGGCTTCGCTTATTGTGATCACTGAGCAAGAGGGTGACGAGGGTACCGTACATAAAAGTGAACGTATCGTGTCAAGGTAAATTGCGGAAGAGTTCAACACTCTAGATGGCACATTGACGAGGATAATGAGAAAGCAAGAGCAAGAAACGAAAAAGTGGGCAGAACCTTTCATTGTCTTTCGCTGAAGTAGCCTCGTGCCCTTGAGGAAGGCTGTACGGAGGACGACACTTAGAGTGTTGACTAGCGCCTTTTTGGCTACCCTTAGCCCAGATCGCCTAGGAGACTGTCAAGCCAAGCTCTATGGGGTAGCACACCTGAGTAGCTGGGATTGCACCTAAAGCCCCTGGAGCCTGCCAGACACCTCGCTATTAACGTCGATCAAGACTAAAGGTGTCACCCTTCGTACAGATGCAGAAGAGCACAGGCACAGTGCATACGGCGTGGGAAAACATGCCCGACCTCACCACTGAAAGGAAACACATGGGAAGGCTGAGAGCTAAGATGCGCTCTGACAGGCCACTGTGACCGGCCGCTCGCTTGTTCATTAGCCACACGCAAAAGGGCGTTCGGTCTGGCTAAGCTATAGAACCGAAGTGGTTGTCAATGTCAGGCTCAGCCTTGCTGGCTGAGCTTCAAAGGTTACAATGGTAACACGAAATCAGGTGCACAGTAGTAGTGATAAATTTATTTGTAGGACTAATTGTTCAGGAGGCAAGAATCCTAACGGCATGAAAACATCTTGTCCTCGGAGCCGTTATACATAAGCAGTGCGTAACCAAGACGATTAGTAGTCCGACATCTTGGTGCTCTCGTTGACACCCAGAACTTAAAATCGGTGATTGCCGCTTTTGTTCGGAAAAGGGAGCAGGGCCGCTTTAGAGGGAGCACGAAGGGAGCAAGGGGGAGCACCGAGGGAGCACCGAGGGAGCACGGGGGAGCAGAGAGGGAGCAGAAGCATGAAGTAGGCCTTAGTGCGGGAGCAATGCGGCGGTACCGTGGTCAGCGGACGGTCACGTATTCTTTGAAACTCAACGATACTATATTTATATATATACATCTAACCTCAAAAAGATCGGCCGAGAGAAAGAAAAAAACCCCCCCCCGCGCGCAGCAGGCTCTTTCCCGAAAGATTTTTCCAAGTTAGCCAAAATTCGAAACGTCTCATCAGACAAACTCCACCAACTCCATCTTTTTGCGGAAACTTTGTTTTTATTAGTTCTGTACCCCGGGTTGGGATGTGGGTGGATTAAGGTAGATGTGGGGGTGATGGTCGTAAGGGAGGGTAGGGGGGGGGTTGTGGAGTGGAGTGGAGTGGTTGTGGCGCGTGCTGCTGCTAGGTATATATCGCATAGGGCGAGGGATTTCTTTCTGGGGGCTTAATTTTTTCTCTCACATCAGTGGATGAGGGGATGTGCATTTTTTCTTTTTCTTTTTCTTTTTCTTTTTTTCGTCTAAGCTTGCTGGTTTAGGCTTTGTTGTTGTGGTGGTGGTTGGTTGGTTGGTTAGTTAGTATCTCGTTTCTGTGTGTTTGATGGAGACCTGGGGAGGGGATGGTTTTTGTGAGGAAGGGGGGGGGGGGGGGGGGCAAGGGTT
>JAABUU010000788.1_pt1 | contig 64663 bp, 55 predicted proteins | sample 5559301 | NCBI WGS metagenome assembly JAABUU01 (sample SAMN10711884, study PRJNA513360) | rock metagenome | isolation source: Antarctica rocks | place: Antarctica: Victoria Land, Richard Nunatak white
CGGACCGGACCCGCACCCCTGTCTCGCCTCTTCCGAGGCGCTGTTGTCTCTGCTGGGTCCGTCGGCCGCCAGCATCGCTGTGCCCGCCTTGCAGGACTGCCGCGTGCCTGGGTCGGGGACGAATCGATCCTTTGCATTTGTGCCTGGGTGCGGACGCGGGTTGCCCTAGTCGGTGACAACCCGTTTTCCCCTTCGAGCTTGGGGGGTTGGGTCATCTGACAACCAGGGGTGAGTGGTTGACGGCCGGCATTACCCGGCCGCGGCGGCGGCATGTGCACGGGATCAGCCAGTTGGTTCTGGCGGCAGGGTCATCCCCGGCCACAGCTTCGGCGCCTCTTCGCACCCGGAAGTCACCTCACCAGGGAGCAGCTGCTAGCCCTCGTGCTCGCGATTCATCCGACACCGTCTGACGGCCGGGTCCCCCGGGCTTGAACCTTCGGGGGCGCTGGGCTTGTACGACCTGGGGCCAGCGGGACAAGGCCATGTCGGACAGGCCCGGTGATCGTGATGACCGCATCGGCCAGGCCGCGATCGCGGATAGTTTCACCGCTGGCGGCACAGGATGTAGTCACCTCCGGGGGTGCCGAGCGTGTCGGCCGAACAGTTCCATTCCCCCCTCGAGAATGGGTTCGCCGCCGTCGAAGGTGTACAGGGCCAGCTGCACCTTGGTATCTGCCGGGTAGCTGCGCTCGGCGGTCGGGTCGGACAGGATCGACCGGGCCAACGCGGCCAGGTACGGGGGTCGGCCGATTTCGGGGTGTGCGGTGAGAGCACTGGAATGCAGATGAACAAAGTACGCCCACTTAATTCGACCATTCACAGGCTTCTACCGTCCCGCATCCGGCGCGGGGGGCCTGATCGGGTGGAGGCCAGCGGAATGCGAACTTCGGCGGTGGTGCCGTTTCCTTCCACCGACTCGATATTGATGGAGCCGCCGTGCTGGTCGAGGATCCGGCGAACGATCGCCAGGCCGAGACCCGTTCCCTGAACTGCCTTGGCTGTCGCGTTGGACGCCCGGAAGAATCGGGTGCCCAGCTGATCCTTCTCGGCCGCCGGGATACCGATGCCGTCATCCGCACACACCACCACCGCAGAGTTCCCGTCCGCGGTGAGTCGCAGCTGGACCCGGCCACCGGTGCGGCTGAACTTCACCGCGTTGTCCAGCAGGTTGCTGATGACCTGTTCGAGCTGTTCCCGGTCGCCGCGGACGGTCACCGGGTCGAGCCGCGATTCGAACGTCACGCCTATCTGACGGGAAGCCGCCTGCGCAGCGGCGACCGTTCGGGCTTCCTGGCAGATCTGGTGGAGATCGACGGGTAGCTGCTCGGAACGCAACGTGCGGCTTTCGATGTTGGACAGGATCAGCAAATCGTCGATGAGCTGGCGGAGCCGAAAGGTGTTGCGCTCGACGACGGCCAATAGTTCGGTGACTTTCGGTGGGACCACCCCGGTATCGCCGTCGCGGATCAGTTCCAGATAGCCCGAGATCGAGGTGAGGGGGGTGCGGAGTTCGTGGGAGATCATGGACACGAAGTCGCTCTTCTGCAGATCCAGGGCCAGTACCTTCTGTACGGCCTGCTGTTCACGCTCGAACGTCCGTGCGTGCACGATCGCTCGTCCGATGTCGCGCCCCATCTGGCCGAGGGCGTCGGTCTCTGGAACCGACCAGGGTTTACTGGTCGCGGCGCGCCCGAGAATGAGGTACCCGACACATTCGGCGCCGGCACCAAGAGGAACGACGACGATCGAGCTGATCCCGACCCGACCGGACATTTCCAGAATCGCCGCGAACGTCTCCGATTTCACCACGCTCGGGGACCGCTCCTCGCCGGCCGGCAGCCGAAGCGTTCCCTGCCGTTGCCACAGCTCCGTCGCCAGGTCGCCGGCCATCGAGATCAAGGCGGGGGGTGCCTTCATTCGCGGATCGGTGTCGGGAAGATACGCCTCGACTCCCGGTCCTGAAACCTGGGCGCCGGGCAGGATGCGCAGCCAGATTGCGTCGGCTGACATGGCCCGGAAAACCGGGCCGATGATCCGACTGGTCACCTCGTCGGCGGCCAGCGTCTCACCGACGTCCCGGGCGATGGTTCCGACCGTTTCGGCGAGGCGGTTGCGCTCGGCGACCTCCGCGAGCGCGCTCGAGTTTTCTCGAGTCAGCGCGTTGAAGCCGCGTGCGACGTCACGTACTTCCTGAACGCCGGTGTCTTCGTCGGCTGTGGCGCTCCGATCGCCGTCGCGCCACCGCCGCACCACCGCACTCAGGGCCATCAATGGTGGAGCAACGCCGCGAATGATGCGCCGTGCCAGCGGAACGGCCACCGCCAGGCCCAAGATCGCGCCGACCAGCAGCATCGCCGCCGTGACGGTGGTTGTCCGCCTGGTCGTGGTGAGCACGTCGGCGCGACTCTGACGCAGGGCCGTTGTGAGGCTGGCGTTGTCCGACCGGAAGGTGTCGAACTGCTGCTTGGCGGCTCGCTGAGCGGCCAGGCCGACCGTGGGCGGCGCGGCGCGTTGCGCTCCGAGGGGACGGGCGAAGTCGTGCAGCCAGGCCTCGGCCGATCGGTGCTCCGCTCGGGCCAGTGCCAACAGCGACGGTTGGTCGGCCAGCGACGCGTCGATCTGTAGCTGCGCAATGTTCAACTTGCTCAGGCCGCTGTCGAAAGGCTGGAGGAAGGTCGGGTCTTTGGTGATCAGGAACCCCCGCAGCCCGGACTCCGCGTCGGTCATCGACTGGAGAACCTGGGCGTTGGCGGCTTCGGCCGGCGCAATCTCGGCATCCAGCGCAGCGACCTGACGAGACAGCAGCAGAAGTGCCACCGAGCCCAGGGCGGTGAGCCCGATGACCAGAACAACGATCAGCACGATCAGTCGGCGCAGATGCCGGCGCGCCGTCACTGCGATGATCAAGGGCGAGGTTTTGACGATGGCGCTCACGGCACTTCCTGTTGGCAAGGTCGGGACGTGGAGCAATCCACCCTCACCGGCGTTCACAGGGTGTAGCGATCACACTACTCTTAGTTGCCAGCGGGGACATCCGCACAACGCTGAATCTCCTGTCCAAAGTTGTTACTTTGTGTTATGATTAGAGTACATACGGCTACCACCATGCTGATCGCAGCGGTGGACTCTGCAGGCCGCCCCGAACGCCGCGAACACGAAGGATCTCGATGGGAAAGCGAAGAGGGCGGATCGTATGAAGAAGGTTCTGGTTGTCGATGACGACGGTGACATCCGGGCGCTCGTGGCGCTGAAACTGGCCAACGCCGGCTACGACGTGGTGGTGGAGGGCGACGGGGAATCGGGGCTGGCCACCGCGCTGCAGGATCAACCCGACCTGGTCGTCCTGGACTGGATGATGCCCGGCCTGACGGGCATCGAAGTGTGCCGGGCCATGCGCGAGGACCCTCGCACGGCCCGCACGGCCGTGTTGCTGCTCACCGCTCGCGCACAGCCGGCCGACGTCGAACGAGGCTTTGCGGCGGGTGCCGACGACTATCTCGTCAAGCCGTTTCGCGGGCGCGACCTGACCGACCGCGTCCATGCTCTACTGGCTCGCGTGCGCTGATCCGCACTTTCGAAATGACTCGTTGCGAAAAGCCGGGTCCGCACCAGCCGAGCACATTCGTGAACCGGAGGCATTTGGAGATGACCGACCATCCCGACTCGGTCTCCGGCCGGACGGTTCTTGTCGCTGACGATGATCCGGATCTATTGCTGCTGATGACCAGGCGACTTTCCAAGGCCGGCTACCACGTGATCGGCGCGACCGACGGACAACAGGCGTTGGATCTGGTCGAGCAGTTCCTGCCGCAGATGGCGGTGTTGGACGTGGTGATGCCCAAGCTCACCGGTATCGAGGTTCTGGTGCGACTGCGCGCTGATCCAGCGACCCACAACATGCTGATCATGCTCATCAGCGCCGGCTTCAAGGGCACCATCGACGAGGCCGGCACGCCGGCCGGCGCCGATGTCTACTTCCGAAAGCCCTTCCTTCCGGGGGAACTCGGTAAACGGGTCAAGGCATTGTTCGATCGGAGGAATCCGTCGTGAGCGATCATTCGCCGTTGCCGGCGCTTTCCGGCCGGGCAGAGTGAGATGAAGCCGGTGCAGGGGTCCGCTCACGTCGCTGTCGACGGCGAAAGAACGAGAACGTCCGAGGACGTTTCCATGCTGCGTTCGGCCGGCGCCAACCCCATCGTCCGATGCTTTCCAAAAGGCGCGATCATCGTGTTCGACGCCGAACTGCGGTATCTCTGCGCCGGCGGGCTCGGCTTGGCCGACGTCGGGTTGTCGCGGGAACTGCTGGAGGGCAAGACGATCTTCGAGGTGTTCCCACCCGCCGTCGTCGACGTCATCGAGCCGCTCTACCGGCAGGCCCTGGCGGGCGATGAGTCGAGCACCGACGTCGTCTACCGCGACCGGGTCTATGCGCAACGTCTAGGCCCGCTGCGCGACGACGATGGCGGCATCATCGCCGGGATGGGTTTCACCCAGGACGTGACCGAGACCCGCCGGGCCGAGCGTGAGCTGCGGGAGTCGGAGGAGCATTTCAGGTTGGCCTTCGAATACAGTCCGATCGCCCTGGCGCTGATCGGGCCGGACGGGCGTTACCTGCAGGCCAACCCGGCGATGTGTCAGCTCACCGGGTACACCGATCGCGAGTTGGTCGACCGGACCGTGGCCGATCTCACCCATCCTGAAGACATGGCCGCTGACACCGCGGCCATGGCCGCTCTGCTCGCCGGTGAGCGGTCGACCTACACGGTCGAGAAGCGGTTTATGTCCGCGGCGGGCACAGTGATCTGGGGTGCCAAGTCGGCGACGCTGGTGCGGAGCGAGGACGGTTCGCCCCTACACTTCATTTCCCAGATTTTGGACATCACCGCAGCCAAGGAGTACACGCAGGCCCTGGCGGCGGAACGCAGCCGGCTGCGAGAGGCGGAATCCATCGGGCGGGTGGGCTCCTGGGAGCTGGACACGGTGACGCAGCAGGTGTTGTGGTCGGCGGGGATGTTCCAGATCTGGGGGATCGACCCGGACACCTTCGGTGGTGACTACGCCGCGGCGGTGCGGCAGATATATCCGGAGGATGCCGCCATCGTCGACACCGCCGTCGCAGCCTGCGCGGCGACCGGGGAACCGATTCACATCCGCTATCGGGTGGTCCGCGCCGACGATGGTGCGGTCCGTTGGATCGACGGCCGCGGCGAGGCAATTTACCAAGACGGGCAACTTGTGCGGATCGGCGGCGTGGTCGCCGACGTGACGGACGAGGTTGTGGCCGAAGCCGAAGCGCTGGCTGCACACTCGTTCCAGCAGGCGGTGATCAGTGCCTCTCCGGACATCATCGCCGTCTGGGACCTGGCGTCCTGGTCCATCGTCTGGGCCAGCCGATCGATCACCGAGCTACTCGGCTACGACGCCAACGACGTCGAGGACATGGCGGGCGATCTGACCGGCCGCCTGGTCATCGACGAGGACAAGGCCGCGTTGTATGCCGCCGTCGAGGCCACGAAGCAAGCCTCCGACGACGAAGTGATTCCTGTCGACTTCCGGATGTTGCACAAGGACGGCAGCCAGCGTTGGTTCTCCCGGCGGTCGTCCCCCCTGCGCCGGGATGAGCACGGCCGGGTCACCCAGATCGTCGGAGTCACCCGCGATACCACCGAGGAGAAAAGCGTGCAGGCGGCGCTGCGGGAGAGTGAGGCGGTCTTCCATCAGCTGGCCGAGAGCGTCGACGTCGCCTTCCTGCTGCGCAGCGTGGATCCGCCCGAGTTCATCTACGTCAGTCCGAGGTTCGAGGAGATGTTCGGCCACAATCCGATGACCATCCAAGAGGCGCCGGCTGACACGCTGCGGCGGATACACCCCGACGACCTGGAGCGGTTCCTACGGGACTACTGGGGCCCTTCGCAGGCCGGGGTACCCGCGACATGCGAATATCGAATTATGAGCTCGGACGGCGCTGAACACTGGGTCCGGGCCAAGTCCGCTCCGGTGGCGTCCGCGGACGGAAAGATGCGACGATCCGCCAGCACCGTCGAAGACATCACTGCCCGCCGAAAGGCGGAAGCTGCGCTCAGGTCGGCTCAGGAGGCCGAGAAAACGGCCATGGTGGCCGCGCGGGATGCCGCGCTGGCCGCCACCGAGATGCAGAGCAACTTCGCCGCCTCCGCCGCCCACGAACTTCGGACCCCGACGGCCGCTGTCCTTGGCTTCGTCGAGGAGGTGCTGGACAACGACGCTCTGGCCGAGGACGACCGCAAATTCCTGGACATCGCCTATCGCAATGCCCTTCGGCTCAGTGCGCTGATCGACGACCTGCTGATCGTGGGTGAAGCCGATATCGGTTCGGCGCGGATGAGCGTCACCCCGACGCCCTTGATCGCACTGGTCGAGTCGGTCGTCTCATCCTTCTCAGCCGTCGCCCAGCGGGCCGACATCGCGCTGAGCAGCGACTTCGCGGCCGATCGCGATTCCGGGGAAGACCCGCTGTACGCGATGGTCGATCCGATCCGGCTGGAGCAGGCCCTGACCAACCTGGTCAGTAACGCGGTGAAGTTCACCCCGGCAGGCGGTCAGGTCAGGGTGATTGTCACGGCCGTCGATGACGAGGTGCAGATTGCGGTGCAGGACACGGGTATGGGTATCGATGCCGCTGCGCTCGACCACATCTTCGACCGCTTCTACCGAACCAAACAGGCCGTCGACGTTGGCATCAAGGGTACCGGGCTCGGGTTGGCGATTGCCCAGCAGATGATCGAGGCGCAGGGTGGGCGGCTCACGGTGACCAGCGTCGTCGGGAAGGGTTCCACTTTCACCATGACGGTGCCTGCCGCGAATTCACGCCTGCAGGACTTACCCTGATCGCGTGACCGAACACCCGCTCGCCGATCAAGTCGCCCGAATCGCTGTCGCCGCGCCGCCGATGCTGGTTTCTCTGCTGGACGGCCGGCTGGTCCCGTCCACGGCGCCGCTGCTGCGGCCGGACGACGCCGGAGTGATCCGGGGCGACGGGATCTTCGAAACCACACTCGTCGTCGGCGGCATTCCGCGGGATCTGGATGAGCACCTGGAGCGGCTCGGCGCGTCCGCGAAGATGACCGACCTGGTGCTCCCCGACGCCGAAGCCTGGCAGCCGGGTATTGCGGCGGTGCTCGGTGCCTGGACCGGGAGCGACATGGTGCTGCGATTGATAGCTACTCGAGGCCCCGACCACGAGGGTCCGACCTGCTATGTCACCGGCGCCACCGTGTCGGAGATCGCGGAGCGCCAGCGGACGGAGGGCGTTCGGACGCTGCTGCTGGACCGCGGGTTCAGCGGGTCCGCGGCCGCGGCGGCGCCCTGGCTACTGGCCGGCGCGAAAACCCTCTCCCACGCGGTGAACATGGCAGCCCTGCGTCACGCCGCTGCCCACGACGCAGACGACGTCATCTTCGTCGGGTCCGACGGCGCCGTTCTCGAGGCTCCGACCGCGTCCGTGGTCATCGCCAGAGGGCACACGCTGCTGACGCCCCCGGTGGCCGGAGTTCTGGCCGGGATCACGGTCCTGCGGCTCTTTCGAGCGGCCCGGCAGGCCGGTTGGACGACGGCTTTCCAACCGCTGGTCCCCGCCGACCTGGCCGCTGCCGACGGGGTGTGGCTGGCTTCCAGCGTCCGATTGCTGGCGCCGGTGCTCAGCATCGACGGTGTTCCCCGGACGGACGCCGGCCTGACCGTCCCAATGCTGCGTCTGCTCGACTGCCCGGACGTGCCAGCGTCGTCGGTGTAATAGTCTGCTCCGGGCAGTGGGCGCGCTGAGCGCCGAAGCGGTTTTCATGGCGGTTCAGTGTGCGGAGGAAAATCATGCCATTCAGCGATATGGTCCAGGCCGAGCTCGAGCAATATCGGCCATCGATTCCTGAACCGGACGACTTCGATGCGTTCTGGTCGAAAACGCTCGAGGAAGCTCGCCGTCATGATCTCGCCGTCGAGCGCGTGGCGGGGGACACACCCGTCACAGAACTATTGATCGAAGATCTCACATTCGCCGGTTTCGGCGGGGAACCGATAAGGGCCTGGATAACGCGACCGAAGCGGTCGGGTTCGAGGCTACCCACGGTCATCGAATACAACGGATACAACGGTGGGCGAGGTCTCGCGGGGGAGCGTCTTCAATGGGCTGCCGCAGGTTACGTGCACGTCTTCATGGATACGCGGGGGCAGGGAAGTGGCTGGGGGAGTGGGGGTGCCACTGCCGACCCGCACGGATCTGGACCAGCTGGTCCCGGCTTCATGACGAAAGGAATAGAGAGTCCGAAGGAATACTTCTATCGCCGGGTTTTCACGGACGCGGTGCGGCTCGTCGATGCCGTCCGGACCTTGGAATTCGTTGACATCGACCACATCACGGTGACCGGCGCAAGCCAGGGCGGTGCCATTTCGCTGGCCGTCGCCGCCCTGGTGCCAAACCTACGTGCGGTGATGCCGGACGTACCATTCTTATGTGATTTCCGACGTTCCGTCGAATTGACACCGGACGACCCGTTCACCGAGATCACGCGGTATCTCGCCGTGCACAGGAATCGAGTGGAACAGGTATTCCAGACGCTGAGCTATTTCGACGGGGTGGCCTTTGCGCGCCGGGCGGCCGCTCCTGCCCTGTTTTCAGTGGCGTTGATGGACACCATTGTCCTTCCCTCCACCGTGTATGCGGCCTTCAACCACTATGCAGGGCGGGACAAGGCAATCGAGGTGTACCCGTTCAACGGGCACGAGGGCGGCCAGATGCACCAGTGGGTCCGCCAGGTCAGGTGGCTGAAAGCTAGGGAAATCGCGAATTCCGGATTCGCGTCGTAAAGCAATCTTTGAAAACGGGTGAGCTTCGGCGTCAGGCAGAACCGATGATTACCGTCGCTGTCGGAATGAAGGTCAGGTCGCGGTAGTTCCGGCGCGCAGCTGGGCGACGACGCCGTTGATCGCAATCTCAACGCTGGACGCCATGTCGATGGTGTCCGGATCGAGCAGCCATTGCACCTGCAGTCCGTCCATCATTGCGATGATCAGGGAGGCCGCCCTGACGAGCTCGTGTTCGGGCACGGTAGGAGGCACCACTTCGCGCAACGCGTCGGCGACAATCGTGCGCAGCCCGCTGAATCGATCGCGAAAGAACTGTTGAGCTGGGTGGTTCTCGGTGACCGACTCCACCGAAAGAACGGCATACGCTTGTACTATTCCGACCCGTTCGGTGTTGCCGCGGGCGGTGTTCACGAGGTGCTGGAGCAGTGCGCCTCCGGTAGGCAGACGATGGCCTTCGAGGGTGTCGATGCCGGATTCGTCCCGACGTTCGAGCACTGCGGTGAGCAGGTTGTCCTTCGAGCCGAAGTAGTGCAACACCCCGGCGTGGGTCATCCCGACCCGGTCGGCGATCTCCAGCAGAGAGCCGTTGTTGTAGCCGCGGTTGGCGAAGACGGACATCGCGGCGGTGAGGATCCGTTCCCTGGTGGCAGCGGTGCTCGCGTGCGGTTTGCGCACCTTGTCGGCCGGGGCAAGCGACTTGGCGGTGGACCCGGTGTTGGCTGACATGGTCTCCGCTCGCTGAGTGCTACCGGCTCTGCAAAAACGCGTCGCCCCCGGCCAATGATGGTAGCCCAGGGGAAAGCGATGGAGTCGTTCTGCCACCAAGTCTGTTCTGTGACCAAACTGTGACGGAATCACTTACATACAGGTCAGTAAGTTGCCCTATAGTCAGCGAAACGTTCACCAAGGGTTCGTGACCAGGGATCGCCGACGACCCGATGAGGAGGCTCGATGCAGCGCGTTGTCCTAGAGCGGGAAGACCTCCCAGCCGGGTGTGAAGTCGACCTTGCCGGTATTCCGCTGCCGGAACGGGTGAAGCTTCTGACCGGCGCGACGTCGTGGACGCTGCATCCGATGCCCGAGGTCGGCCTGCGCAGCATCACCATGTCGGACGGCCCGATCGGCGTCCGGGGGATCGACGACGGACTGGGTCACTCGGCCCAGCTGCCGAACCCGTCCGCCGTCGCCGCCACCTGGGATCGCGACCTCATCGGCCGGCTCGGAGCCCTCGTCGCAGCCGAGGCTCGGCGTAAGGGCGCCCATGTCGTGCTCGCCCCTGTCGTCAACCTCCAGCGCACCCCGGTCGGCGGCCGCCACTTCGAGTGCTATTCCGAGGACCCGTTTCTCACCGGGTGGGTCGCGGCCGCGTACATCCAGGCCGTGCAGGCGTTCGGCGTCGGGGCCTGTGTCGAGCACTTCGTCGGTAATGAGTCAGAGACCGAGCGCACGACCTACCTCGCCCGAATCGACGAGCGCACCCTGCGCGAGGTCTACCTCGCACCCTTCGAAAGAGCCGTGAAGGACGCAGGCGTCTGGAGCGTGATGGCGGCGTACAACCGCGTTGACGACGGTGTCCAGAGCGCTCCGGCCACTGAACACGCCAACCTGATCAACGCTGTGCTGAAAGGCGAATGGGGCTTCGACGGCGTCGTTGTCAGCGACTGGCTCGCGGCCAACAGCACTGTTTCCACGGCCCTGGGCGGCCTCGACCTGGTCATGCCCGGCCCGGGCGGCCCATGGGAGCAGCACCTGCTCGAAGCGGTGGACTCCGGTGAAGTGTCGGCAACCGAGATCGACGACAAGGTGCGCCGCCTCATCACCCTGGGTTCGAGAGTCGGGGCGCTGGGGCCTGAGAAGGAGCGAACCGCTTCGTCCGCAGCGACGGATGATCTGCCCTCCAACGCCGGAACGCGCGCGCTCCTTCGTGAGGCGGTCGCCCGTTCGGTCGTGGTCCTGCGTAACGAGGGTGATCTGCTGCCTCTCGCCGCAGCCGGCGTCGGGCGGGTCGCCCTCATCGGACCGGCGGCGGTGGAACCGTTCGTGCAGGGCGGCGGCAGCGCGTCGGTCTCTGCGCCCTATCTGTCGACCCCCACGGATGCGCTGCGCAACGCCTTACCCGACGCGGCCATCACCGTTCACCGTGGCGGCGCCAGCCGCAGGCACGCCCCGGTGATCGAACCGGAGCTGGTGAGTACCCCCGCCGGCCTCGCCGGCTACGAACTCACCCTGCTCGACACCGACGGCGAGCCGCTGGCGCCCGCTCTCGTGGTGAATGCCTCCGAGGACTGGAACCGGCAATCACCTGGATATGCGCACTCCGCTCGCGTGCGGGCCGTTGTGCGGCTGACGACCCCGGGCACACATCGCCTTGAGGTCGGTCTCAGCGGCGCGCACAAGGTGCGGTTCGACGATGAAATCGTGTCGCAGTCCGAGAATCGCGTCGGAGCCGATGTCATTCTCGACTCCTCGGCCAATCAGCCGGATGGCCCCGCTCGGCAATACGTGGTCGAACCCGGCCAGGACGTATGCGTACGGATCGACGCCGAACTCCAGGCCGTCGATGCCGCTGCCTACGGTGGTTTCGTCCGGTTCCAGCTGCGCCACGATCCACAGGAGAGCGACCTGGATTGCGAGATTGCCGAAGCGGTGGCCGCTGCGACCGACGCCGACGTCGCGATAGTTCTGGTTGGAACCAACGAAGAGACGGAATCCGAAGGCTGGGACCGTCAGACGCTGGCTCTGCCCGGCCGGCAGGATGAGCTGGTTCGACGAGTCGCCGCGGCGAATCCGCGCACGGTGGTGGTGATCAACGCGGGCGCCCCGGTGATCCTGCCCTGGCTCGACGACGTTGCCGCGACCGTGTGGTGGTGGTTACCCGGTCAGGAAGCCGGCAACGGTCTGATGGATGCGCTGTTCGGCGTCATCGAGCCCGGTGGTCGGCTGCCGTGGACGCTGCCCGGACGTGCAGACGACGTTCCGGTGCCGAACGCGGTCCCGGTGGACGGTGTCGTGGAATACACCGAAGGACTGGACGTCGGCTACCGCGGATGGGATCGACTCGAGCGCACACCGGCTCGTCCGTTCGGCTTCGGACTTGGCTACACCGAGTTCGATTACCTCCAGCTCTCGGTCGATCCCGCACCCGGCGGCGCAGGAGTGCGCGCGACGGTGACGATTGCCAATCGCGGGCCGAGAGACGGCAGGGAAATCGTCCAGATCTACGTCGAGCCGCCCACCGGAAAGCTCCCCCGGCCGTTGCGTTGGCTTTCCGGGTTCGCCTCCGTCGATGTCGGAGCCGATGCGACCGCGACGATCACCATCGACCTGGAGACCCGCAGCTTTCAGGCCTGGGATCCGGTCACCCGGTCGTGGGTGACCCCACCCGGCCGCTACCAGATTTTGGCGGCGCGTTCGAGCCGTGACATCCGGCTGGTCGACTCGATCGATATCGCACTTCTCCCGCCGGTCACCGGCCGAACCAGCGCTATCCCCTCGCAACACTCCATCGACTTCCCGCGAGACACGGTTCCTGATGCACACCACCCCTGAACAGCACCACCCCTGAACCACACCGTCCCTCATCACGACAATGCAAGGAGGCATCACAATGAGAAATCGGATTGCAACCGTCGCAGCGGTCACATTCGCCGCGACGCTCGCCCTCTCCGGTTGCGGATCGGGTTCCAAGAGCGGCGCCAGCTCAGGCGCCAGCTCCAGCCCCAGCGCAGGAACCAGTTCCGGGGCCAGCTCCGGCCCGGGATCCAGCGCCGGCGCGAAAGCCAGCTCCAGCTCCAGCTCCAGCTCCAGTGCAGCAGCCGCCCCCACCGGCCTTCTCACCGTCGGCCGCGGGAACGGCACGCAGACGAACAACTCCAACCCGTTCGTCAGCACGTCGTCCACCCAACAACTCGGCTATGGCTTCGTCGTCTACGAGCCGCTGGCCCAGGTGAACATCGTGCGACCCACGCAGGCGCCCGTCCCGTGGCTGGCCACCGCCTGGAAGTGGAACGCCAACTACACGCAGGTCGAGTTCACGATCCGCAAGAACGTCAAGTGGTCCGACGGACAGACGCTCACCCCGGAGGACGTCGCCTACTCCATCCAGCTGCGCAAGGACAAGACGGCTCTGAACTCCGAGGCGCTGCCGTACAAGTCGGTCACCACGACCGGAAGCACGGTGACGGTCGCTTTCACCTCGCCGCAGTTCGTCAACCAGTTCAAGGTTCTCAACCTGTTCATCGTGCCGAAGCACATCTGGTCCAAGATCGCCGACCCCACCACCGACCTCAACCAGCATCCGGTCGGCACCGGTCCCTACTCGCTGACCTCGTGGTCCGCGCAGGCTGTCACCCTTGACGCGCGCTCCGATTACTGGGGCGGCCAGCCCAAGGTCAAGACGATGCGCTTCCTTCCTTACAACGACAACAACTCGTTCACGACCGCACTCACCACCGGCCAGGTCCAGTGGGGTCAGGGCTTCATCCCGAACATCGACAAGATCTACGCGAGCAAGGATCCGGCCCACAACAAGTACTGGTTCCCGGGTGGCCTCGGCATCGATCAGCTGTCGCTCAACACGCAGACGGCACCCTTCAACGACGTCGCCGTTCGCAAGGCGGTCAACATGGTGGTCGACCGGGCGCAGATCAGCAAGGTCGCCGAGTCGGGGATTTTCCCCGAGCTCACCAGCATCACGGGTCTGCCCACGCCGGCCGGCGAGCCGTTCGTCGCACCTCAGTACGCCGGAAAGAAGTTGGCCGTCGACGTCGCGGGGGCCAAGAAGGTCCTGACGGATGCCGGGTACACCTACAGCGGTGACAAGCTGATGGGGAAGAACGGACAGCAGGTGTCGTTCGAAATGACCGACCCGGCTGGCTGGTCCGACTATCTGACCCAGTTGCAGCTCGTCGCGAGTGCAGTGAAGCAGATCGGTATCTCCACGACGGTCGCCACCCCGAGCGTCGACGCCTGGACCACGAACATCCAGAACGGGAAGTACCAGGCCGCGCTCCACTGGACTGACAGCGGCGCCACGCCTTACAACATGTACTCGACGATGTTCGACGGTGTCTACAAGAAGCCGCTGGGCAAGAAGGCCGACTGGAACTTCGGTCGTTTCGACAACGCTGCCGCGACCAAGGCGTTCGCCGCGTACCAGAACGCTTCGGACGACGCGACTCGGAAGGCGGCCCTGAGCACGATTCAGGACACCTGGGTCAAGGAGGTTCCGGTGATCGGAATGGACATCCGGCCCGAGCTCGGAATCTACTCCACGAAGAGCTGGCTCGGCTGGCCGAGCGAGGCCGAGCCGTATGCCGACCCCGCACCCACCGGGTTCAACATGTCCGAGATCATGATGAAGCTCCACGCTGCGTCCTGATCGGACGAGGTTCGGTTCGAATGTAACCCTGCTGCGGGTGCAGGCACGCCTCGGCGTGCCTGCACCCGCAGCACCCCAAGAATCAGGCGAAACATGACAGCATCCCGACGATTCGACGGCGCGGCCGGACCGTCCACAGGCTCCGAGAACCCCGAAACCGCTTCAACCGCTGACGCTCCCGTGCTCGACGCCCGGGCCATCACGAAGCACTTTCCCCTGCGCGGCCTCCGCGAACGTCGGGTCGTCCACGCAGTGGACGAGATCGACCTCCAACTCGGGCGCGGCCGGATCGTGGCACTGGTCGGGGAGTCCGGGTCGGGGAAGTCGACGGTCGCGAAACTCCTGGCCCACCTGATTCCGGCGACGAGCGGCGAGCTCATGGTCGACGGCGTGAAGAACGACGCCAGATACGGCCGAAAGTTCCGGGAGTACTGCGCCCGGGTGCAGATGATCTTCCAGGACCCGTTCGCATCGTTGAATCCCATCCACACGGTCCGCTACCTATTGGGTCGTTCGCTACGCCTGCACCATCCGAAACTGCGTGGCAAAGCGTTCGAGGCCGCGTTGATCGCGCTGCTGGAGCGGGTGCACCTCACCCCTGCCGAAAGATACATCGACAAGTATCCGCACGAGCTGTCCGGGGGACAGCGTCAGCGCGTGGCGATCGCCCGCGCTCTGGGCGCCGACCCGGTGGTCCTGCTGGCGGACGAGCCGGTGTCGATGCTGGACGTATCCATTCGACTGGGCATTTTGAACCTGCTCGCCGAGCTGCGAGACCGCATGCACCTGGCCATCCTCTACATCACGCACGACATCGCATCGGCGCGCTACTTCGCCGACGAAACGTACGTGATGTACGCCGGCCAGATCGTCGAGAAGGGCGACAGCGAGTCGGTCACCCAGGACCCCGCTCATCCGTACACCCGGTTGTTGATCAGCTCCGCACCGGACCCCGACCAACTGATGACCGGCACCGCGGTCGATGTGGGCAGCGGCGAACCACCAAGCCTCGTCAGTCCGCCGAGTGGTTGCCGGTTCCACACTCGGTGTGAATTCGCCGCCGAACTGTGCAGCAGCAGTACTCCGCCGCTGATCGAACTCGAGGACGGCCGACGCGCCGCATGCTGGTTGTACGGCCCCGACGTGCCCGGAGCGCCTGTCGGACGTGGCGGCTTCCCGACGATGCGCCCGGCACGCGAGGTGCACGTCGCATGAGGGCAATCATCCGTCGGATTTCGTTCTATCTGGTGACCGCGTGGGCCGCGATCACGATCAACTTCTTCATTCCACGGCTCCTGCCCAGCGACCCCGTGCAGGCGTTGATCGCGCGCCATCAGGGTGGGCTTTCCAGTGACGCCATCCAATCGCTGTACGTGCTGTTCGGCTTGGACAAGCACCAGAGTCTGTGGACCCAGTACTGGGAGTACTGGGGCAAACTCCTGCACGGCGACTTCGGGATATCGTTTACATTCTTCCCGACTCCGGTGCGCGACGTGATCGTTCAGTCGCTTCCGTGGACGCTTGCTCTGGTCGGTATTTCGACCGTGCTGAGCTTTATCATCGGCACCCTCATCGGGGTCGCTATCGGCTGGCGGCGCGGAACCCTTGCGGACAGCCTGCTCCCGATCACCTCGTTCTTCTCGGCCATTCCTTACTTCTGGCTGGGTCTCATCGCGATTTTCCTACTTGCTGTTGTCATACCAATTTTCCCGGCCTCCGGTGGTTATGACAGTTCATTGTTGCCGGCTTTCTCCTTCGAATTTCTGGGTTCGGCGCTCAAGTACGGCGCGCTGCCGGCAATCACGATCGTGGTGAGTTCGATGGCCGGGTGGATCCTCGGGATGCGCAACATGATGGTCACGGTTTCGAGTGAGGACTACGTGACCGTTGCTCAGGCCAAGGGCCTGTCGGAGTCAAGGGTCATGTTCGCCTATGCCGCGCGGAACGCCATGCTGCCCAACATTTCAGGTTTCGCCCTCTCCCTGGGGTTCATCGTGGGTGGCACACTTGTCACGGAGATCGTGTTCTCCTACCCCGGAATCGGGTTCGCCCTTTTCCAAGCGATCGGCGCCAAGGACTACCCCCTGATGCAAGGGATCTTCCTGATCATCACTCTCTCCGTTCTGGTGGCCAATATGCTCGCGGATCTTGTCTATGTGCTCCTTGATCCTCGTACCCGACAGGAGGGCTGATCATGTCCATCCAAGCGGATCCAACCCTGGCCTCCACCGAGGATGCGGCTTCTCCGGTCTCACCAGAAGTAGACGGACGCGGAAAACGCAAACGCTTTTTGTTCCTTCGCAACAGCAAAGCGATTACGGGCACCATCATCCTCGGGTTCTTCGTCCTCATGGCGATCCTCGGACCGATTGTCGCCCCGTATGACCCGAGCGAACTATCGATCGACGCTTTGTTGCCGCCGAGCGGTGCGCACTGGCTCGGGACGACGAACACCGGCCAGGACATTTTGTCGCAGATTCTGGTCGGCGCGCGCGGGGTGATGATCGTCGGGTTCGTTTCCGGCGCGATCGCGACCCTGCTTTCCGTACTGGTGGGCGTCACGGCCGGGTTCCTGTCCGGGTGGGGTGACGAGGTGCTCTCGCTCATCGCCAACATCTTCCTGGTGATCCCCGCGCTGCCCCTGATCATCATCGTCGCGAGCCAGCTCCCGTCTGCCGGATCCTTCGCGGTGGCGGTCGTGATCTCGGCCACCGCCTGGGCCTGGGGTTCGCGCATTCTGCGAGCGCAGACGTTGTCGCTGCGCCGACGCGACTTCGTGGAAGCCTCCCGCGCCAACGGTGAATCAATGCTCCGAATCATCGCCTTGGAGATCACCCCCAACCTGACGGCGATCATCGTCTCGAGCTTCATCGGTACGGTGACGTTCTCGATTCTGTCCGAAATCACGCTTGCCTTCATCGGCGTCACTTCGATCAGTGATTGGAACTGGGGAACGATCCTCTTCTGGGCGCAATCCGACCAAGCGCTCGCGCAGGGCGCCTGGTGGTGGTTCATTCCCGCCGGGCTGTGCATCGCTCTGGTCGGAACCTCCCTCTCGCTGATCAACTTCAGCATTGATGAGTTTGTTAATCCCCGGCTGCGCTCCACCGGCCAACACGCCGGCTACATGCGTCGCAATCGCATCCGCGCCCGCATTGGGTTCACTCCTATATTGAGCGCAACGGGTCGGGCCGGTCGGAAATCTTCCGATGCCGAGTCGATCGAGGGCAGGCCGGCGCAGGCGCGTCTCGATTCCGACCTCCTGATAGACACGCAGGTGAGTGATCCGGTACTCGAGATACGGAACCTCTCGGTCGATTACGGCTACGCCGAAGACCGCGTACAGGCCTTGGATGGCGTCACGCTGACTCTGGGGCGGGGCGAGGTGCTGGGCCTGGCCGGTGAATCCGGCTGCGGAAAGTCGACGCTCGCGTACGGTTCGACCCGGCTGCTACCGCCACCAGGACTCATCACCAGTGGCGAGGTCATCTTCCACTCCAACACCGGGGAATCCACCGACCTCCTGAAGCTGAACGATGCTGATCTTCGTGCTTCACGGTGGCGGGACGTTGCCGTGGTATTCCAGGGCGCGATGAACGCGTTGAATCCGGTGCAGCGGATCGAGACGCAGCTCACCGACACCATCAAGGCGCACAGGCCAGAGTCGACCAAGGCCGAACAGCGGGACCGGGGGGCCTACCTGCTCGAGCTCGTCGGCATCGCTCCCGATCGGTTGCGCGCGTTCCCTCACCAACTCTCCGGTGGCATGAAGCAGCGCGTGATGATTGCGATGGCTCTAGCGCTGGAGCCGCAGGTGTTGATCATGGATGAACCGACCACCGCGCTCGACGTGGTGATGCAGCGGCAGATCATCAAGCAGATCATCGAGTTGAAGGAAAGACTCGGCTTTTCCGTCATCTTCATCACGCACGACGTTTCTCTGCTCATCGAAATGGCAGACCGAATCGCGATCATGTATGCGGGTGGCATCGTCGAGCAGGGCCCGGCGCAGCAGTTGTATCGCCAGCCGCGGCATCCTTACACCAAGGGTCTGCTGAGTTCCTTTCCGCCGTTGCATGGCCCGCGTACCGAGTTGAGTGGAATTCCGGGCTCGCCGCCCGACCTGCTCAACATGCCCCACGGCTGTCGTTACAACCCACGCTGCAAGTTCGTGATGGACCGATGCCGCGTCGATGAGCCACATTTGATCGTGCCCACCGATGCAGGTCCCGAGCCAGACCGTCTTGTCTCATGCTGGCTGCACGAGGACCCCGCCGTCATTCCTCCCGAGAGCCTGCTTCGCCGGGTCGCCGGGCGATAAGGAGGATGGCTCGATCTGCGGGGGACGGCTGCCCCGATGACATGATCGGCGAGGGACGGCTGCCCCCACGGCATCCGCTCATGCTCGCTCCCGCCAGGCCGCTCCCCGCCAGGCCGCCGGCTAGGACGCCGGCGCACCGACGGACAGCCCGCGGCGTACTCCGGTCACGGTGAATAGGGTGGCGCCGGCGGCGACGGCGGCCAGCAGGGCCAGCCCGAATCCGTAGGAATTGAAAGCGCCGTACAGACCGCCCATGACCAGCGGTGGGACGAATCCACCCAAACCGCCGGCTGCGCCGACGACGCCCGTCACCGAACCCACCTTGTTCGCCGGTGCCTGGAGCGCGACGAACGCGAAGGTCGCCCCGCTGGCCGCACCCAGCGCTGCCGCCATTGCCAAGAACGCGATCGTGCCCAGCGGTGCGAGGTCAGGGGTGAACGCTTGGACGACGGCGCCCAGCGCGACGACGACCATCGCGGCCGCCAGTACGCGAATCGGCCCGAACTTGTCCGAAAGCCAACCGCCGATCGGCCGCAACACGACTGCGACGATGACGAATCCGGCCATCCGGTTGGCCGCGTCGGCCTGCGCCAAACCGTACCCGGTCTTGAGATAGGTGGGTAGATACACCGAGAAGGCGACATATCCACCGAAGGCCACCGCATAGAGCACCGAGGCCTGCCACGTGACCGAGAGTCGGAGGGTGGCTGAAAGTCGCCGTGCGAGCGGCTCTGTCGGCACCACTCGCGTCGGTGAGTCCCGCAACAATGCTGCGGCCAGGAGCGCATAGCCGGCCAGTACCACGGCGGTGACGATGAACGGCGTGGACAGGTTGTGCGCCGTTACCAATTTGACGGTGGTCAGCGCGCTGATCGCGGTGCCGCCCATTCCGGCGCCGAAGATCCCGATGGCCAGGCCCCTTCGGCTCGGCGGGAACCAACTGCTGACGAACGGCACCCCGACCGCGAACGCGGTACCGCCGATGCCCAGGAAGAAGCCGCCGATGAGCAGGGCAGCCAGACTCGAATGGCCGGCCGAACCCAGGTAGAGCACCGGGACAATGGTGGCGACCGAGACGACCGGGAACATGACCCGGCCGCCGAATTTGTCCGTCAGGGCGCCGATCGGAATGCGGCCCACCGACCCGACCACGACCGGAACGGCGACCAGCAGCGCCTGCTGGAACGCCGAGAGATGCAGGCTCTCCTTGAATCTCGGCCCGAGCGGGCTGAGCAGGGCCCAGGCCCAAAAGTTGACGGCAAAGCCGATGGTCGCCAGGGCCAGCATCAGAACGGGACGCCCGCTGATCGCCTGGTCGCTTCGGAGGGGCGTGGGGAGATCAGGAGTGCGGGTGCCGGGCACGGTGGTCATGTCATCCTCGTCCATAGGCGCGGCGAAGCGGCGGGTCTTCTGCCTGTCACCTTCCATGATCTGCCCGGTCCGCGGCTCCGACTAGGGTCTTTCGTCCCCCGTGCAATCACCCCCAGCAGAGGCAGAACGGGTGCCCCGCAGGGTCCGCGTAGACCTGGTACCCCGAGGTCGAGCCGATGTCGGCAGCGGGCTTCAACAGCGTGGCGCCAACGGCGATCGCCTCGTCGTGGGCGGCCTTGATGTTCTCGACGAAAAGGTCGAGGTGGATCTGCTGCGGTGTTCCGCCGGGCCACTGCGGCGGGACGTGATCGGGCGCGAGTTGGATGGCCAGCCGCGGTTCGCCGTCGACGGACACAGTGTGCCAGTCGTCATCCGCGTCGACCGTGCCGCCCAACAGGCCGGCCCAGAAGCTGCTTTCTAATGCCAGGTCTGCGGCATCAAAAACCACCACCTGTCGGGAAATCTTCATTGAAATAACCTTCCACCGGTTCGAGGTAAGAAACTCGAGAATTGTCGCGCGCAGTCAGCGGCGAAGGTCCGACCGATCCCAGCCCCGCCGGCCGGCCCGGTTTCCGAGCTGATCCTCGGTTTTGCTGCGGTAGACGACGTACGGCCGGAAGAGGTAGCCGACCGGGGCACTGAAGACGTGAACGAGTCGGGTGAACGGCCACAGTGCGAACAGAGCTACCGCCGCGATGCCGTGCAATTGGAAACTCAACGGTGCATTCGCCATCAATTCCGAGTGCAGGGAGAACGTGAAGATTCCGCGGAACCAGACGGATACGCCCTGCCGGTAGTTGTAGGCGCCGGCGACCCCGCTGGCGGTATTCCACAAACCGAGCCCGATCACCAGGGACAGCATCAGGTACATCGCCTTGTCCATGCGGGTCGTCGCGGAGAACACCGGACCGGTGGTACGTCGCCGATAAATGAGAATCACCAGGCCGACGAGGGTGCAGAACCCGGCGACCACTCCGAGTGAAATGGCCATGAGGTGATATAGGCCCTCGGAGATGCCGACGGCTTCGGTCCATGATTCCGGAATTCCCAGGCCCATCACGTGGCCGAGAAAGACCACCAGAATCCCGAAGTGGAACAGCGGACTGCCCCAACGCAGCAGCCTGGATTCATACAGTTGGGAAGATCGGGTGGTCCAACCGAACTTGTCGTATTTGTAGCGCCAGAGATGCCCGACGATGAAGACGGCAAGGCACACGTAGGGCAGGACGACCCACAGCAGCGTGTCCGGCGTAGTCATCGGGTGGCTCCCATGTATTCCGGCGGGGCGAACGGTTCCAGGCCGACTTCCTCCTCGGGCGGCCCCTGCGCGGCGAGCGCGGCGACGGCCTCCCGTTCTTCCCCGGCCAGCGGTGGCAGGGTCGAGCAGATGGCCGTCAGCGCATCGACGTAGGGCGATCGGGAGTCCAGCAGCGACAACCGGAGCACTTCCAGACCGGCCCGATGATCAAGCAGCAGCTGGGTGCCGGCCGCCGGATCCACGGTGGCGGCGAATTCGAGAACCACGCACAGGTGATCGGGGAGTTCCGAATCGGCGAGCACCATGCCGGCGCGGCGGTAGGCGTTCTTGAACGCCAGCAGGGCCATGCCGCGCTTGCGGGTGTCGCCGTAGGCGTAGTAGGTCAGATACAGGCAGCAGCGCCGGCGCATGTCGAAAGCGGCGACATATTCTTGCGCCGACTGCTGGGGCGGTGTGCCGGCGAGGTGGCGGATCAGGCGCAGCAGGGGGCGTCCGGCGGAGTCGGGTAGCGCCCTTGCTGCCTGGGTCAGATCGGGAAGCTGGGCCACCAACTGATCGTTCGGATAGTCGAGCAGCAGCGCTCCGATTCGGCGGGTGAGCGCGACTTCCCGCGCAGTGCCGGAGATCTGCAGATCGGCCCCGAGTGGAATCCGGGGGCGTTGACGCGGTGACCATTTCACGGCTGTGGCCGCCCAGCCGGTGCGGCGTCGTCGGTCGACGGAGGCAGCGTGCCACCGGGCGAGCCCTTGCCGTCCCAGTTCAGCAGGTTTACCCGGCCCGAGCCGCTGGGCTGCGTGACGGTGTCGGCGGTCTGCCTGTCCTTGAGAGCGTGGAAGTTCTCCACCGACAGCGGCAGCCGTTTGCCGGACCCTTCGCCGAACGGCCCTGAGCCGCCCATACCCGGGCCGCCGTCGTAGTTGAGGGAGCACTCGGTGCCCAGTTCTTCGAGTTTGTGGGCCTGCTCCGCGTGGGCCGCCGGAATGACGTACCGCTCGTCGTACTTGGCCAGGGCCAGCAAGCGGAACATCTCGTACATCGTCTCGCCCGTCATCCCGACCGCCGCCGGAATGGATTCGTCCGGGTCGCGGCCCATGTTGATGTCCCGCATGTAGGAGCGCATAGCCGCCAGCCGCTTCAATACTGCGGTGACGGGTTCCGGGTCACCGGCGGTGAACAGCTCCGCCAGGTATTCCACCGGAATCCGCAGCGTGTCGATGGCGGCGAACAGGTTGCCGCTGCTTTCCGCGTCCTCACCGGTTTCCCGGACCACGTCGACCACCGGTGACAGCGGCGGGATGTACCAGACCATCGGCAGGGTCCGGTATTCCGGGTGCAGCGGCAATGCCACCTCGTAGCGGTGGATCAACGCCCAGATCGGGGATTTCTGGGCTGCGAGAATCCAGTCGTGCGCGATTCCGGCCTTCTCCGCTTCACGGATGACTTCCGGGTCGTTCGGGTCGAGGAACACGGCCCGTTGCGAGGCCAGTAGATCCTGGGGATCGGTCACCGACGCGGCAGCCAGCACCTTGTCGGCGTCGTAGAGAACGAGGCCGATGTAGCGAAGCCGGCCGACGCAGGTCTCCGAGCACACGGTCGGCAGTCCCACCTCGATCCTGGGATAGCAGAATGTGCACTTCTCAGCTTTTCCGGTGCGATGGTTGAAATAGATCTTCTTGTACGGGCAACCGGTGACGCATTTACGCCAGCCGCGGCATTTGTCCTGATCGACCAGGACAATACCGTCCTCGGATCGCTTGTAGATGGCCCCCGACGGGCACGATGCTGCGCAGCTCGGGTTCAGGCAGTGTTCGCAGATCCGCGGCAGGTAGAACATGAAGGTCTGCTCGAATTCCAGCTTCACCTTTTCCGACACCTTCGCCAGGATCGGGTCGGACGCGGTCAGCGCCGGACCGCCGGCCAGGTCGTCGTCCCAGTTGGCCGACCATTTGATCGCCATGTTCTCGCCGCTGATCAGCGATTTCGGCCTGGCGACCGGAATATCCTTCTGCGCAGGGGCCGTCGTCAGATTCTCATAGTCGTACGTCCAGGGCTCGTAGTACTCCTCGATGCTCGGCAGTTTTGGGCTGGAGAAGATGGTCAACAAATTCTTCAGCCGGCTCCCGGCGCGGAGTTGGAGACGGCCACTGCGGGAGAGCTTCCAGCCGCCCTGCCAGCGCTCCTGATCCTCGTAGGTTCGCGGATAGCCTTGCCCTGGACGGGTTTCCACGTTGTTGAACCACACATACTCAACGCCCGACCGATTGGTCCAGGCCTGTTTGCAGGTGACGGAGCAGGTGTGGCATCCGATGCATTTGTCCAGGTTCATCACCATTGCCATCTGCGCCATTGGCTTCATCGCTGTGCTCCGCTCGTCATCTTTCTCGGCGTCATCTCTTTCGGCGTCATCTTTCTGGCTGCCGAATTTCCCACTGGTATGAGCATCAGTACTCCACGTCCTGGCTGCGGCGGCGAATGACGGTGATTTCGTCCCGCTGATTGCCGGTCGGACCGAGATAATTGAAGGCGAAGGTGAATTGGGCGTAGCCGCCGGCCAGGTGGCTGGGTTTGATCATCAGCCGGGTGAGGGAGTTGTGCACACCACCACGTTTGCCCGAGGTTTCGGATTTCGGGACGTCGATGAGTCGATCCTGCGCGTGGTACATGTACACGGTTCCCTCCGGCATCCGGTGGGAGACGATGGCTCTGGCGACCACGACGCCGTTGCGGTTGACCGCCTCGATCCATTCGTTGTCAGCCACGCCGATCTTGGCGGCATCGAGGTCGGACATCCAGATGCCCGGGCCACCGCGGGACAGGCTCAGCATCAGTAGATTGTCCTGGTACTCCGAATGAATGGACCATTTGCTGTGCGGGGTCAGGTATCGGACGGTGATCCCCAGCTCGCCCTGATCACCCAGCGCCGGCTCTCCGAACAGGGCCTGCATGTTCAGCGGAGGACGGAATACCGGCAGGTTCTCACCGAGTTCGGTGAGCCAGTCGTGATCGAGGTAGAAATGCTGACGTCCGGTGAGGGTGTGCCACGGCTTTCCGCGTTCCACGTTGATGGTGAACGGCGAATAGCGCCGACCTCCGGTTTCGCTGCCGGACCATTCCGGTGAGGTGATCACCGGAGTCGGCGCCGCCTGGGTGTCGGCGAAGGTGACCTGCTTGCCTTCGTGTTCGGCTGCCAGGTCGGCCAGCTTGACGCCCGTCCGCCCTTCCAGGGTGGTGAATCCCTGCACCGCCAGGCGCCCGTTCGTGGTGCCGGACAGGGCAAGGATTGCCTCGCACACCCGGGCGTCGGTGTCCAGTAGCGGTCGGCCGCCGGTCGGGCCGGCGTGTACCGAGCCGTTCTTGTGCCGCAGGTAGTCGATCTCTTTGTCGACGGAGAACGTGACGCCTTTGGTGGTGGCGCCCAGCGTGTCCAGCAGCGGTCCCAACGCAGTCATCCTGGCCGCCACGGCCGGATAGTCCCGTTCTACCGTGACCAGTTTCGGCATCGTCCTGCCCGGTACCGGTTCGCAGTCCCCGGTTTTCCAGTCCTTGACGACTCCGTGCGGCAGCGCCAACTCATCCGGCGTGTCGTGGGTCAGCGGAACCGCGACCACATCTGTACACACCCCGAGATGCTTTTCGGCCATTTTCGAGAAGGCCTTGGCGATCAACTGGAACGATTCGAAATCCGTCCGGGTCTGCCACGGCGGCGCGATCGCCGGATTGAAGGAATGCACGAACGGGTGCATGTCGGTGGAGGACAGGTCGTATTTTTCGTACCAGGTCGCCGCGGGCAGGACGACGTCGGAGAACAACGTGGTGCTGGTCATCCGAAAATCCAGGGTGAGCAACAGATCCAGCTTGCCGGTTGGCGCCTGATCGCGCCACACCACATCCCGGGGTCGTAAGCCTTCTTCACTCTCGGTGGCCCGCAACGAGCTGTCCGCTCCGAGCAGATGGTGCAGAAAATACTCGTGGCCCTTACCGGAACTGCCCAGCAGGTTGGACCGCCAGATGGTCAGCAACCGTGGGAAATTCTCCGGTGCGTCGGGATCCTCGCCGGCGAATCCGAGTCGGCCGGCTTTTAATTCTGCCGGCACGTAGTCACCGACCGGCATTCCGGCCGCCTCCGCATCGGCGGCGAGCCGCAACGGATTCCGGTCGAAGGTCGGATAGGACGGCATCCAGCCCATTCTGGCCGAGGCCGCGATGAGGTCTGCGGTGGTCATGTCGGCCCACCGATTGTCACCGGTCGGCGCGGCCAGGGTTCCGCCGAGGTGATGGTCGTAGCGGAACTGGTCGGTATGCAGGTACCAGTAAGAGGTTTGCACCATGTGCCGCGGCGGCCGGGACCAGTCGAGGGCATTGGCGTACTGGTTGTAACCCGTCAGCGGCCGCACCTTCTCCTGGCCGACGTAGTGCGCCCAACCCCCGCCGTTCCTTCCCTGGGATCCGGTCAGAATGGTCAGGGTGAGAAATGCCCGGTAAATGGTGTCCGAATGGAACCAGTGATTGGTGCCGGCTCCCATGATGATCATCGACCGGCCCTGCGATTCTTCGGCGTTGGCGGCGAATTCCCGTCCGACGCGCGTCGCCTTGTCCGCCGAAACTCCGGTGATCTGTTCCTGCCACGCCGGCGTGCACGGCGAACTTGCGTCGTCGTATCCGGTGGGCCAGCTGCCGGGCAGTCCATTTCTGCCCACGCCGTACTGGGCCAGCAGCAGGTCGAACACCGTCGTCACCAGATGTCCGCCGACCTCCCGCACCGGTACGCCGCGACGGATGCTGTCCCCTGCCCCCTCGGGAGAGTCGAACCTTGGCAGATCCACCGCGACAGCCCGGCCGCCGGGTTCGTAAAGGCTCAGCAGCGGATCCACGCCGGCCAGGTCCAGGTTCCAGTGGCCCATCCCCGAATCGCCGTACCGGAAGCCCATCGATCCGTTGGGCGCCACCGGATCCCCGGTGCTGGCGTCGATCAGGACCGTCTTGAAGTTCGCGTTCTCGGCGGTGCTGCCCAGATTATCGGCGGTCAGAAACTTGCCCGGTAGGTACGCGGTGCCGGTCTCGTCGGTTCGGGGGACGAGTCGCACCAGGAACGGGAGATCGGTGAACTTCTTGACATAGCCGTCGAAATAGGGCGTGCCTCGATCGAAGAAGAATTCCTTGAGCAACACATGACCCATCGCCATCGCCAGCGCGCCGTCCGTACCCGGTGCCGGGGCGAGCCATTCGTCGGCAAATTTGACGTTGTCGGCGTAGTCCGGGGATACGGCGATGACTTTCTGCCCGCGGTAGCGGGCCTCGGTCATCCAATGTGCGTCCGGAGTTCGGGTGACCGGAATGTTGGAACCCCACATGATCAGGTAACCGGCATCCCACCAGTCCGCCGACTCGGGCACGTCGGTCTGGTCGCCGAAGACCTGAGGGGAGGCCACCGGCAGATCCGCGTACCAGTCGTAGAACGACAGCATGGCACCGCCGATCAGGGCGAAGAACCGTGAGCCGACGCCGTGGGAAACCATCGACATCGCGGGAATCGGCGAGAATCCCGCGATTCGGTCCGGTCCGTAGGCCTTGATGGTGTGGACGTGGGCGGCGGCGATCATCTCCACCGCCTCGTCCCAATGCGCGCGCACCAGGCCACCCTTGCCACGTGCCGACTTGTAGCGAGCAGAGCGCTCTGGGTCGCCGGTGATCTCCGCCCAGGCCAGCACCGGATCCCCGGTGCGCGCCTTGGCCTCTCGGTACATCTCCAGGAGCACTCCGCGGATGTACGGATAGCGGACCCTGGTGGGGGAGTAGGTGTACCAGGAGAACGCGGCGCCTCGAGGACAACCGCGGGGCTCGTACTCGGGCGAGTCCGGGCCGACCGACGGATAGTCCGTCTGCTGGGTCTCCCAGGTGATGATGCCGTCCTTGACGTACACCTTCCACGAACACGACCCGGTGCAGTTGACGCCGTGGGTGGACCGGACGACCTTGTCGTGCGACCACCGGTCCCGGTAGAAGCTGTCCGCGTCCCGGCCGCCGGTCCGCTCGATCGTCCGCAGGTCTTCCGAGATCTCGTTGCGCCGGAAAAATCTGCGTGTCCGCAACAGCGCGTCGATGACGGGGCCGTCGAGGCCGACGTTGCCCACCAGGGGATTCACCGTGTGCGGCAAGGGGTTCATCCGGTCGACTGGATTCATGCTGGGCACTCCTTCGTGGAACAGCATTTCGCAACGCTCCGAGCCGTCGATCCGGATGCGTCCGGGACGGTCAGTATGTTCGGCTCCGGACACGGGTGCATAGGGCACAACGGCCCTGGTGCTCGCGAGGATGCGCCAGGTGGATCTGCTCGGTTGCGAGGAAAACCTACAGCCCGTCGATCGGTTGCTCCGTGCCGGTGTCCGCTTCGCCGGTGCCAGTGCTACCGATCGGAACGGCGTGGGGTTGAATTCGACCATGGACCCGCGCGCAGGCCAGCCTGCTCAGGCAAGCGATCTCGTCGACGTCGACGCCCTTTTGGGCGCGTACGACGATCTGCATCCGGACGTATCGGACCCGACCCAGATGGTGGTGTTCGGGACCTCCGGGCACCGGGGCTCGAGTCTGGACTCCGCGTTCAACCGCGACCACATCCTTGCCATCACACAGGCCATCTGCGAATACCGTGCCTCGCAGGGCACCGACGGTCCGCTGTATCTGGGTGCCGACACGCATGCGCTGTCCGGACCGGCAACCAACACCGCGTTGGAGGTGCTGGCAGCCAACGGGGTGACGGTGATGCTGGATGTCGCCGACGGTTTCACGCCCACGCCGGCGGTGTCGCACGCCATCCTGAAGGCCAATCGGGGCCGTACCGACAGACTGGCGGATGGCATCGTCGTGACGCCGAGCCACAATCCGCCGCGGGACGGCGGCTTCAAGTACAACCCGCCCAGTGGTGGGCCGGCCGATTCGGAGGCCACGTCGGTGATCGCAGCGCGGGCCAACGAGTTGTTGGCGGCCGGTCTCGCCGGTGTCCGGCGGATACCGTACGACCAGGCGCGCAACGCCGATTCCACCGGTTTCTACGACTTCACCGCGTCGTATGTCGGCGACCTCGAAAACGTTCTCGACATCGACGCGATCCGAGGTGCGGGCGTCAAAATCGGTGCGGATCCGCTCGGCGGAGCCTCGGTTGCCTATTGGGGCGCCATTGCCGAGCGCCTTCATCTCGATCTGACCGTGGTAAACGAGCGGGTGGATCCGCAGTGGTCGTTCATGACCCTGGACTGGGACGGCAAGATCAGGATGGATTGCAGTTCGCCGTATGCCATGGCCTCTCTGGTAAAACGCGCCGGAGAATTCCAGATCGCCACCGGAAACGACGCGGACGCCGACCGGCACGGAATCGTCACGCCGGGCGCGGGGCTGATGAATCCGAACCACTACCTCGCGGTGGCCATCGACTACCTCTATCGGCACCGCACGCAGTGGTCGCCGGACGCCGGGGTCGGTAAGACGCTGGTGTCCTCGTCCATGATCGACCGGGTGGTCGCCGATCTGGGACGCAGACTCGTCGAGGTGCCCGTCGGCTTCAAGTGGTTCGTTCCCGGTCTGATAGACGGATCCATCGGTTTCGGCGGTGAGGAGTCGGCCGGAGCCTCGTTCCTGCGCAAGCGGGGAACTGTGTGGACCACCGACAAGGACGGCATTCTGCTGGCCCTGCTCGCCTCCGAAATGCAGGCTGTCACGGGGCAGTCCCCCTCGCAGCGGTACGCCGAGTTGACCGCGAAGTTCGGGAATCCGGCCTACGCCAGGGTCGATGCGCCGGCCACCAAAGCGCAGAAGGCGAAGCTGGGCAAGCTTTCCCCGTCGGACGTCAAGGCCGACACCTTGGCAGGGGAGAAGATCACCGACCGGCTCGTCACAGCACCGGGCAATGGCGCGGCGATCGGGGGATTGAAGGTCACCACCGAGAGTGCCTGGTTCGCGGCTCGGCCGTCCGGGACGGAAGACGTCTACAAGATCTACGCAGAATCATTTCGAGGTACCGAACACCTCGCTCAGGTACAGGCCGAAGCGCGAGAAGTGGTCTCCGCGGCGCTCGGCGACTGATCTGTGCCGCAACAGAGCCGACTATCCGACCAATCGACTGATTGACTATCCGCCGCCTACCGCGGCCTACTGCCGCCGATCCGATTATCCGATTATCCGATTACCCGACGACCCGTTCCAGCGCGGCCGAGGCATGAGGCGACAGTTCGATGTCGGTGTGCGCACGCTCCTCGACGTAGGCAAGGCGTCCGTCGGGCGTGATGCCGTAGAGCCGGGTGGTGCCGACGACCGGTGGGGCCGTCGGCGTTCGCCAGGTGGCGTCTGTCGACAGCGCCCAGGACGTCAGTGATCGCGGCCGGCCGTAGAAGACCTCGATCCTGCCCTCGGCGTGCGCCAGCAGCAGCTCGATGGACCCGTCCGGCTGCGGTCGCCAGAATCCGACCTCCCGCGGGCCGGGGGCGCCAGGGGCGCCGTCGTCGGTCAGCAACCAGGTCACCGATTCGTACTTCAAGAACCGTCGTCCGTCGTGCGAGATGACGATCTGCTGCCCGAACTGCGGGTTCTGCACGCCTGGATCGTTACCGAAGACGCCAGTTCCGCGCCATACGCCGACCAGCGGCAGCAACGACAGGCAGGCATGGTCGATCTCCGGACCCTGCCGCACGTTTGCGGTGTCCCGGGCAATCGGCAGTTCCGGCGCCGAGTCGAGGTTCAACGCCCGGGTTACGGCGGCTCGCTCTTCGGCGGCGACCACCGCCGCATCGCCGCTGCCGCGGGTAACGCTGGGGGTACCCGTCGCAGCGGTCGAATCGCCGATGCCAGGTTGCGGCTGAGCGGGGACGTCGCTCATCGATCTTCGTGAAGCAATCGGTAGACCACGTAGAAGGCGAACCACGCGATCACGATGGCGACGACGGCGAGCAGCGACGTGTAGAAGATTTCCACTCCCGCAGGCTATCGCAGCCTATCGCTGCCGGTCGCCCGATCCGACGACCGGCAGCCGAGCTTCGACGACTTCGCCCTGGGCAACGCTCACCCGGGGACGAATTCAGGTCGCCTGGAACCGCGTCAGCCGACCTGAACATCCAACTGGTGGATGCCGATCTGCGAGCTGATCGTCTCGGTGCCGTTGCCCGAGCGCGACAGCGCCCTGATCGTCCAGTCGCCGGGCGCCGCGAAGAAGCGGTAGTAGCCTTCCGGCGATGTGACGACCTCGGCGGTGAACTCACCTGACCCGTCGAGCAGTCGGACGAACGCGCCGCCGACCGGGCCGTTGTCGGCGAAGACGGTGCCCTGGATGATCGAGGCGTTGGTCGTGTCGACACCGGCCGGCAGGTCGACGGTTTGGGTGGGGGATCCGCACATGTTGTTCAGCAGACCTTTCAGGATCCGAGGGCGACGGGGACGCCGATCAGCGAACCGTATTCGGTCCACGAACCGTCGTAATTCTTGACGTTCTTCTTGCCGAGCAATTCCGCGAGCACGAACCAAGTGTGGCTCGAGCGCTCCCCGATGCGGCAGTAGGCGATCGTGTCCTTGCCGTCATCGATGGCGGAGTACAACTCGGTCAGTTCGGAATCGCTGCGGAAGGTGCCGTCCTCGTTCGCGGCCTTGGACCATGGCACGTTGACTGCAGTCGGAATGTGACCGGGGCGTTGGGACTGCTCCTGAGGCAGGTGGGCCGGTGCGAGCAACTTGCCGGAGAACTCATCGGGGGAACGCACGTCGACCAGGTTCTGGACGCCTATCGCGGCAACCGTCTCATCCCGGAAGGCACGAATCGACAGGTCCTGATCCCGTGCGACGTAGGAGGTCTCCACCCGGTCGGGCAGGTCGGCGGTGAGCGGTCGTCCGTCGAGCTCCCATTTCTTTCGGCCCCCGTCGACCAGCTTGACCGCCTGGTGGCCGTACAGCTTGAAATACCAGTAGGCGTAAGCGGCGAACCAATTGTTGTTGCCGCCGTAGAGAACTACCGTGTCGTCGTTGCTGATCCCTTTACCGGACAACAATTTCTCGAAGCCGGCCTTGTCGACGAAATCGCGACGGACCGGATCCTGCAGGTCGGTCTTCCAGTTCAGCTTCACTGCGCCCGCCAGATGACCGGCGTCGTAGGCGTTGGTGTCCTCGTCGACCTCGACGAAGACCAGCCCGGGCGTGGACAGGTTCTGCTCTGCCCACTCGGTGGTGACAAGAGACTCCTCGCGGCTCATGACTGTGCTCCTCATGCGTGAACGGCGCATCGAGCGCCGAGATGGAAATCGGGATTTCGAACAGGACGTCGCGCGGAAGCAGGACCGGGCGAAGATCAGATGGGCGGCGGGAAACCGCGGGCGCGTAGGAAAGGCACTACCGCGCGAAGTTGGGGCACCCGGAGACACAACACAGCGCGCTGCCGACCCGAACCAGGTCGACCGCTCGCCGGGAAGTCAGCAGGGGGCCCATGGGTTCACGGTAGCAGCCCTGCCGCCCATCAAGTGGTTCAGTGCTCCCGGGATCTGGGACGGTTCACCGTCCGGTCTTGCCCACCGCGACGTCGGTGGCCGTTGCGGTGAGCACCAGGTCGGTTCCGGTCGCTGTGAGGGTGGCGGCTCCGACGGTGAACGGCAGACCGGTCAGCGGCAGTGCCAGCGACAATTTCGTCGTCAGCTCGGTGGCGTTGGGCAGCGTGGTGCCCGCGGCAGTGATACCTGTCGCGTCCAGATGCAAGATCCCGGCCCGGAACGAGGGAACGATGTCGGCGGTGACGGGAACCTGCCGGCCGAGAACGGTCGCGGTCGTCGAGACCCGAATGGCGCCACCGGTTCCGGGGCTGATGGTGACGCCGGCCTGAGGCAGCGCCGCGGTGAGCGCGGAGTCGGCGAGAACGCCCGTCAATGTGGCCTGCGCGGCGACCAGGCGGCTGGTGTCGCCCTTCAACGCGTCGCCGAGCGGGAAGTCGACGTCGTACAACTCGACCGTTGCCGCGATGCCGGTGATGGGACCGGCCGTGACATCGGAGGAGTTCAGCGAGATGTGCGAGTAGTGGCCCGGAATCGCCTGCACCAGGAAGGAGAAGCCGTGGATGTGCACGGCCGGAGCCGCGGTGCCGGTCTTGTTCGCAATCGCTTCGCCGGCCTTCGACTCGGCGACCGCTCGGCCGGCCAGATCCACGCCCACCAACAGGACGAGCATCACCACGAGGAAAATCACCAGTTTGCGCATCCTGCCGATTGTGCATGGGTCGCGTTCCGGCCGTGGACGAATGGGCCAGCACCAGATGGAGCGGTCAGCCCTCGTGGCCGCGCCCGGGGTGCGGTGAAGGAGCGGGGTGGGTGAAGGTGCGGGGTGCGGGTGCGGGTCGGTCAATCGAAGCCACTGCCGGGTTGCTCAGCGGCGCCGGATTTGCGCTGGTGATAGCCCCACCGTTGCCACGATAAGATCTACCGAATCGAGAAAGTAGTTCTCCAGACCGGCTGAAGGCGAGGAACCGATCCATGGATCTGCTGCTCCTGACCGCTGATCCGTTGCCGACCACGGTGTTGCCGGCGGTAGACCTGCTGCCCATCAAAGTGCGTGCAGCTGCGCCCGAGGCTGCTTCCCTCGTCACCTCCGGGCCCTACGATCTGGTCTTGCTCGACGCCAGGCACGATCTGGCCGCGGCCCGCACGCTGTGCAGACTGCTGGGCTCCGATGGCCTGGCCGTTCCGATCCTCGCCATCGTGACCGAGGGCGGAATGGTTGCCATCAGTCCGGAATGGGGCGTGTCGGACGTCGTCCTCGCCAGTGCCGGCCCTGCGGAGGTGCATGCCAGGCTGCGTCTGCTGGAATCGCGCACCAACACCTCGGCCAATTCCGGAATGATCAGCCTCGGCGAGCTGACCATCGAGGAAGACACCTATACGGCGCGACTTCGGGGCCGCACCCTGGAGCTGACGTACAAGGAATTCGAGCTGCTCAAGTTCCTCGCGCAGCATCCTGGTCGGGTGTTCACCAGGGAGCAGCTGGTCACCGAGGTGTGGGGCTACGACTTCTTCGGCGGCACCAGGACGGTGGACGTTCACGTTCGCCGGCTCCGGGCCAAACTCGGACCCGAGCACGAGGCGCTCATCGGTACGGTCCGCAACGTCGGTTACAAGATGGTGCCGCCGGCGCGGGCCGCGGTTCGGGACGGATCGACCAGCGCCGCCGGTTTGTGAACCGAACAAGTTTGTGAATCGAAGATGACGGGCTCCTGGATCGGGCTTGATCCGGAATCCGTTGCGCAGGTGAAGACCGTCGCCGACTCGACCTCACTCGCCGATAATGTGGCGCCCCTGTCTGGACATGTCCTGGAATCGATGGGCAGTGGGCACGACGAGTACCTCCTGCTCAGGGTCGACGGGCGGCTGGCGGGCGTCGCCGTCGCCCGCGAACGCGACCCGGTCGAGCTGTTCGTTCCTCCTGCGCACCGACGTCGCGGTCACGGCAAGGAATTGGTCGATCGAGCACTGGCCCGGTCCGGCGCGGTCTGGGCGCACGGCGACCTACCGGCGGCACGGGCGCTGGCCGACCGGCTCGGGCTGGTGAAGTCGCGTGAACTGCTGCAGATGCGGCGGTCGCTGAGCCGGGAATGGGCCGCGGCACAGGTTGCCGCGGCTCCTGTTCCGGCCGGAATCCGACTGCGCTCCTTCGTGCCGGGCCGGGATGAGGAGCAGTTTCTCCTGGTCAACTCACGCGCCTTCGATTGGCACCCGGAACAGGGTCGGTTGAACCTCGCGGGACTGCAGGCGGAGATGGCGCAGGCCTGGTTCGATGCCGAGGGCTTCCTGCTCGCCGTCGACGAAGCGGACACCGTGCTCGGTTTTCACTGGACCAAAATCCATCCCGCCGGACCGGGCGCTGCACCTGTTGCTGGTCCTGCACCTGCAGCGAGCGCTGCACCTGTTGCTGGCTCTGCGCCCGAGCCGGGTCGTGGAGCCGGTGTCGACCCGGCCGCTGAATCCGTCGGGGAGGTGTACGTCCTCGGCGTTGACCCCTCGGCGCGGGTCGCCGGGGCACCGGTGCGAGGACTGGGAGCGCCGCTGACCGCCGCCGGGCTCGCGTACCTCGCGGCACGGGGTCAGCAGCGGGTGCTGCTCTATGTCGAGGGCGACAATTCCAAGGCGCTGAACCTTTATTCCCGCATGGGTTTCAGGACTTTCACCAGCGATGTGGTCTACGGACTGCCGGACTGATTGCACCGCTTGTTGCGGCGTTGGTCACACGTCCTGCCCCCATCCCTCGTCCGCCGTTCATCCGCTGTTCACCCAAGCCCGCCCGACCGTCAATGCAGAACCCATACCGTTGCGATTGCATCGCCGGGAGTGATGCGCTGCGCCTGTCGGGTGCGGCATTCGTGGAAGAAATCCCAAACGTGGAGGAAATGGCGTGAACATCACGCGTACGAGCGCCCTGGTGGCCCTGTTTGCAGCTGGGGCGCTCACTCTGAGCGCATGTGGCAGTGACAACAACGCAGCACCGTCGTCGAGCACCAGCAGTGCAGCCGCTGCTCCGGCCTCAGCGGCCGCTCCGGCCTCGCCGGCACCGGCTTCGAGTCCTGCTTCGTCGGCGGCAGCGACTCCGAGTTCGGCAAGTGCCTCCGGTTCGGCAAAGACGTCCGGTTCGGCGATGGCGTCGGGCTCGGCAATGGCGTCGGGTTCGGCAATGACGTCCGGCTCGGCGATGGCGTCGGGCACCGCTTCGTCGCCCGCCATGTCTGCCAGCTCCTCCGGTAGCAGCGCCCCGGCTGCCGGAGCTACCTTCGACGCGTCGGGTTTCAAGTGCGCAACCGGAACTCTGCGGTCGTCCGGTTCCACCGCCCAGGGCGCCGTGATGGCGAAGTGGATCAAGGACTACAACGCCAAGTGCAGCGCCACCATCAACACCTACGGCGGCGGTGGTTCGGGTAAGGGCGTGACCGACTTCATCAGCAACCAGACCGACTTCGGCGGCTCGGACTCGGCGCTCAAGGAAGCACAGTTCGCCGACGCGAAGAGCAAGCGCTGCGCCAGCAACGACGCAATCGACCTCCCGATGGTCACCGGCCCGATTTCTCTGAGCTACAACGTCACCGGCGTCGACAAGCTCGTCCTCACCCCGCAGCTCCTGGTCGGCATCTTCGGCGGTAAGATCACCAACTGGAACGACGCAGCCATCGCGAAGGTCAACTCCGGCGTGAAGCTGCCGGACCTGGCGATCGCGACCGTGCACCGCTCGGAAAGCTCCGGCACCACGGACAACTTCACCAAGTACCTCACCGCCGCGGGCGGCTGGACCTTCACCGGTGGCAAGTCGTGGACGGCTCCGGGCGGCACCGGCGCGCAGGGCAGCGATGGCGTCGCCAAGGCGATCGGTTCGACGACGGGCGCCATCGGCTACGTCGAATGGGGCTTCGCCCAGACGAACAAGCTGGCCGTTGCTCAGATCGACAACGGTGGGGGCGCGGTCGCGTTGACCGCCGAAACCGCGGGCAAGGCCGTCGCGGCGGCCAAGATCGTCGGTACCGGCAAGGATCTGTCGCTCAAGCTCGACTATGCGACCAAGGCGGCAGGGGCCTACCCGGTCATCCTGGTGACCTACGAGGTTGTTTGCTCTGCGGGCAATGGTGACAAGGCCGCGTTGCTGAAGTCGTTCCTCGGCTACACCGCCACTGACGGCCAGACTTCTCTGACCACCATCGGTGCAGCTCCGCTGCCGACGGAAATCCAGACCAAGGTCGTCGGCGCGGTCAAGGCACTTTCCTGATCGGGTCCAGCCGCCGTCAGCGCTGAGTTCTCTCAGACATCTTCCCCGCCCGCCTCGCGGCAGTTCGCCGCGAGGCGGGCTTGGCCCGTTCATCGACGTCAGCGATCATTCACCTATGAGGTACGCGCGGCTCTTGCGCCGCAGTGAGGGAACATGTCCAATCAGGCAGGTGGGAGACCGGTGACCGACGATTCGGACGCCCTTGCAGGAAGCAGCGACCCCGCCGCAGAATCCGGCTCGGATGCGCAGGCCGACCTGGTGCGGACCGCCGAGGACCGCGGTACCGCGGCGACCGACGCGGCCAGGAAGCGGTTGGGCGGTTTGGCGCGAACCAATTCGTCGATCCACGCGACGCCGCGGCCAGGGGTTCAGGTGGGCTCAGCTGGCCAGAACATCAGCGGCCGCGCGGTCCGCCGGGGTGATCAGATCTTCCGGGGAATGGCTGCCGGGTCCGGTGGATTCCTCCTGGTCGTGATGGCTGCGATTGCCGCATTTCTCATCTGGAAGGCGGTTCCCGCCTTTACCGGAGTCAACAACGGAAACATCTTCACGACGCAGAGTTGGCAGTTCCCTTCCGACAGCCCCACCGACGTTCCGACGTTCGGCGTCGCAGCCCTGCTGTTCGGAACCGTCGTCTCGGCCGTCATCGCCATGATCATCGGGGTTCCGGTGGCCATCGGAATCGCCCTCTTCATCTCGCACTACGCCCGCCGCCGGCTCGCGACAGCCCTGGGCGGCGTGGTCGATCTCCTGGCCGCCGTTCCGTCGCTGATCTTCGGCATGTGGGGCCTGTACTTCCTGGTCCCCTCGACCCGTGGCTTCCAGAGTTGGCTCAGCGAGTATTTCGGTTGGCTGCCGTTTCTGCACAACCGCACCGCGACGCAGACCAGCCAGTTCGGGCAGAGCCTCCTCATCGCCGGTATCGTGCTCGCGATCATGATCATTCCTACGGTTTCGGCAGTCACCCGTGAGGTTTTCCTCCAAGTTCCGAAGGACACGCAGGACGCAGCCTGGGCGCTGGGTGCCACGAAGTGGGAAATGGTCCGCACTGCCGTACTGCCATTCGGCCGAGCAGGCATGATCTCGGCCGCAATGCTGGGGCTGGGTCGAGCGCTGGGTGAGACCATCGCGGTGGCGCTGGTGCTCAACTCTGGATTCACGATCAATACGCACATCACCGAGCCGGGCGGTGACACGCTGGCTTCGACGATCGCCCTGAAATTCGGCGAAGCCGCATCGAACAATCTCGGCATCCCGGCCCTGATCGCTGCGGGCCTTTTCCTGTTCGCCATCACGTTGGTCGTGAACTCGATCGCCCGCCTGGTGATCGCCCGGAAGAAGGAGTTCTCGGCATGAGCAAACGCGCCCGGTTCGTCAGCGACGTGTCCGCGCGGGCAGCGGCGCCGGCCACGGTACGAGAAATCCGGTGCTCCGGATGACCACGATCGTACGACCGGCAACCAGAGCCACACCGTCCGCGCTCGTGGGGGCCCGATTGCCGAAGTGGGCCCCGGCGTTGGCAGGCGCGGCCGGGGTTGTTCTGGCCCTGGCCGCCAAGGCCAGCCTGGGGTGGACCGGCTGGTTGACGGCGTTCTTCTCCGCCGCGGTGCTGTTCGTCGTGCTGCTCACCACCTGGTCGTTCGCCGTGGAAGGCAGGCGTCGCGCCAAGGATCGGCTGGCATCGACGCTGGTGTATGCGAGTTTCGTGGCTGCCCTGGTACCGCTGATCCTGATTCTGAGCTACATCGTTGTGAAGGGGCTGCCGGCGTTCAACATCCACTTCTTCACCCATTCCATGAGTGGCGTGACCGCGGCAGATCCGGGCGGTGGCGTGTACGCCGCACTCCTGGGCACGCTGGAACAGGTGGGCTTGGCCGCAGTTCTCGCGCTGCCTCTGGGGCTGTTCACTGCCGTCTACCTGGTCGAGTACGGCAAGGGCCTGTTCGCCCGCCTGGTCACCTTTTTCGTCGACGTGATGACGGGTGTTCCGTCCATCGTCGCGGGCCTTTTCGTCTACACCTTTCTGCTGCTCGGCTCGGACGTCCGACCGTTCGGCGCAGCCGGTTCCATCGCGTTGGCCATTCTGATGCTTCCGGTTGTGGTCCGATCGTCCGAGGAAATGCTGAAGCTGGTGCCCCGCGACCTGCGCGAGGCGAGCTACGCCCTCGGCGTCTCGAGATGGCGAACCATCGTGAAGATCGTGATCCCCACCGCGATGTCCGGCCTGATCACCTCCGCGCTGTTGGCCGTCGCCAGAGTCGCCGGCGAGACGGCTCCGCTCATCCTGTTGGTGGGTTACGCCGACCGGATCAACGGAAGCCCGTTCAGTGGCGACCAGGCGGCGCTGCCGATGATGGTCTGGGACCAGTTGGGCAAGCGCACCGGCTCCGGCGGGGCGTTCGGGGATTCCCGGGCCTGGGGTGCCGCTCTGGTGCTCGTGCTGGTGGTCCTCATCCTCAACGTTGCCGCCCGCCTGTTGGCCAGGCTGGCCAAACCAAAATCCCGCTGACATCCCGCTGAAACCGCATTGAGCCTCGCTGCACGCACCGGCACTCTTCTCAGACAACAAGGACCAGAACACCATGGCTAAAAGGATCGACGTCGAAGATCTGAACGTCTACTACACCGATTTCCTGGCGGTCGAGGGTGCGTCGATCAATATCGCCCCGCTGACCGTTACGGCTCTGATCGGCCCGTCCGGCTGCGGCAAATCGACCTTCCTGCGCACATTGAACCGGATGCACGAAGTAATTCCGGGTGGTCGGGTCACCGGATCGGTGCAATTGGACGGCGAGGACCTCTACGGCCCAGGAATCGACCCGGTGAACGTGCGTCGCACGGTGGGAATGGTGTTCCAGAAGGCGAACCCTTTCCCGACCATGTCCATATACGACAACGTGATCGCCGGTTACAAGATCGCCGGTACGCGGAAATCCAAGAACAGTTTCGACGACATCGTGGAGCGTTCGCTCCGCGGCGCCAACCTCTGGGAAGAGGTCAAGCAGCGTTTGAACCGGCCCGGTGCCGGACTTTCCGGTGGTCAGCAGCAACGGTTGTGCATCGCCAGGGCAATCGCCGTCGAGCCCCAGGTATTGTTGATGGACGAACCATGTTCAGCGCTGGATCCGATTTCCACTCTTGCGATCGAAGATTTGATCAGCGAATTGAAAACGAGCTACACCATTGTGATCGTCACCCACAACATGCAGCAGGCTGCGCGAGTTTCCGACCGCACCGCCTTCTTCAACCTGGCCGGCGTCGGCCAGCCGGGCAAGCTGGTCGAATACGACGAGACGTCGAAAATCTTCTCCAACCCTGGGCAGAAGGCGACAGAGGACTACATCTCCGGCCGTTTCGGCTGAGCGGCGACGTGTCGTCGCTATTCGTCACCGCTCCGGCGCGGTGAGGGAGGCCGGAGTGGTGTCGCCGCCGACGTTCTCGCCGGTGACCAGGTAGACGACCCGCCGGCCCACCGAAACCGCGTGGTCGGCGAACCGTTCGTAGAAGCGCCCCAGCAGCGAAAGGTCCACGGCCGGTTCCACGCCATGCGACCAGTTCGGGGACAACAGTGCCGCGAACATCTCCTGGTGAAGATCGTCCATCAAGTCGTCCTCGGTCTCGATCGCCCTCGCGAGAACGAGATCGCGTTCGCGGAGCAGCTGGGCGGCCTGGTCCGCCAGGTGAACGCCGACGCGACCCATCCGCTCAAAGATCGGGCGCACTTCGACCGGGACCACCTGGGCGGGATGCCGACGGCGCGCCGCCTTTGCCACGTGCATTGCCAGCGCACCCATCCGCTGCAGATCGGCAACGATCCAGAGCGCGGAGATGACGGCGCGCAGGTCGGTCGCGACGGGCGCCTGAAGGGCCAGAATTTCCAGGGCCGCAGTCTCCGCGGACGCACGCATTTCGTCCAACTGCACGTCGGTGGCGATGACCTGCTCGGCCAGGGAAAGGTCGGCGGTGAGTAACGCCTTGGTGGCGTCACGAAGTGCGTCGCTGGCCACCTGACACATCCGCGCCCCGTGGTCGCCGAGGTCGTTGAGTCTGATCTGGTAGGCCTGCCGCATGCGGTAAGGATAGCTGCGGTCGCTGCGGTACCGCTGAGCGACCGGCTACCGGGAGGTGAACGCCCGGTGTCGAGCAGGTTCCACTCAGATGCAGCCGGCCGTTCCGGCATTGAGCGGCGCTGCGGCCGCGGACTTGGAAGTCGCGGCCGGGTCGGTCGACACGGAGGGTCCGGTGCTGACGGCCGTTGCGAGCGACGCGGGCGCGGTCTGTCCCACCTTCACCCGGCTGATGGCTCCGGTGGGTGCGGAGCCGACCAGCAATCGCACGGTGGAGCCCAGGCCGGGGGTGATCACCAAAGTTGACCCCGGTACCGCTGCCGCGACGGTCAGCGCGGCCGCCCGGTTGGCCGGCGCGTAGAGCACGGTGGTGCTTTTCTGAACCTGACCTTCGGGCTTGAAGAGCTGGTCGTCCGAGACCTTGAAACCGATGTCATTGAGCGCAGTCTGGGTATCGCCGGCGACATTGCCCTGGCCGGTCACGTTGTAGATCTCGAGCGTCACCTTCGACGGGTCGACCGTGAGTTTCAAGCTGGACGCTGGTGTCTTCGTCGGCCCCGGCGTCGGATTCGCCTTGGTGGTGGCGGGTGTGGTCTGGTCGCCGGGCAGCGGCTGATCATTGATCAAATCATCGAAGATGGTGGGCGCCTTGGATTTGTCGACCTCTAGCGCTCCGTCTACCCGGGTGCTGGGAACGGTCGGCAGCGTGTGAAAGTTGACGCGCCCGGGGTCGAGCGAGCCCAGTGACCCGGCGAGGTTGACCAAGTCCTCGAGCTTGATGTTGGTGGTGAACGTGTTGTTGGTGAACGCCTGCAGGAAGTTGTCCAGCTTGTTCGGGTTCAACAAGGTTCCGGCGGCGGTCACCTGTCGCAGAATTGCGGACAAGACGCCCTGCTGGCGGCGGATGCGAGCCAGGTCCGACTCGGTGTCACCGATGACGTGGCGGGCCCGGACCAGACTGACCGCCTGCAGGCCGCCGATCTTCTGTGGCCCGGCAACCGGTGCGACGTTTCCGAGCACCTGGTCGACGATCGGTCGACAGATGTTCACGTTGATCCCGCCCAGGGCGTCGACCATCGCTTGGAACCCGGAGAAATCAATGCCGATGACCCGGGTGATGCCCAGGTGGGTCAGCCCCTGAACCGCGATCACGGTGCACAGGGGGCCACCGACCGCGTAGGCGGTGTTGATGTGCGAGATCTGCCCGGGTGTGACCGGAAAGTCCTTGGTGGAAACCTTTCCGGTGTTCGCATCCCACGCCTTGCATTTCGGCGACGGGATCAGGGTGTCCCGAGGGATGGACAGCACCGTTACGCGCTGACGATCACCGGACACATGGGCGATCATCAGGGTGTCTGAATTGGAAACGTCCTGCGTCGACGAATCGGAGCCGCCGATGGCGGTGTTGCCGCCGGCACGAGTGTCCGAACCGAGCAGCAGAATGTTTTCGGGCGCATAGACGGTCGGCGGTTTGGCCTGCTCCGTCGTCTTGACGCCATTGGAATTGGTGACGACTGTTTCAGTCGTTCTGGCGGTGTAGATCTGGGGGTCCGCGGTGCTCAGTGCGTCGACGCTGTGCGAAACGATGTTCTTGCCGGCGCGGTCGAGGATGTTCCACTCCACCCCCATCCCGAGCAGGGTGGCGAAGGCGAGTACGGCCGCGATGATGCGGCCGGCCAGCAACAGGCCGCGGTGTCGACGCCGCGGTCGCTCCGCGGGAGAGGCGGAGGCGCCAGGCGAACTGGGCGGGGGCGGAGCGCCGCCGCCGGACGGCACGCCGTGGGCACCCGCCAGGGCGGCCACCGTGGCGCTCGCCGGGACGGCCGAGCTCTGCCGGCGAAGAGCAGCCAGGATCGAGTCGGCTTCCGCGCGGTCGGCGGTCCCCCCGGTCAGCTTGGGAATGAGGTCCGTGCGGGTACTTGGATCGTCGAGATCCCGGATCGGCGCGGGGTCGTTCGAATCGATCCGAAGTGGAAGCACCATCGTCTGATCGTCGACTCCACCGCCTCGGTCGGGGCGGAGCAGCACGGTCTTGGGATCCGGCCCGCTCGAAGCGGGTGTCGGTGGGTTCGCCCCTGATGTGCGCTCGCGGTCGGCGGCGGTCGGCGACCCCGCAGGTGGTCCTGCCGGGTCCACCCGGTCAGGCTGCGGGGTGGCCATGGCGGCCAGCAGTTCGCCGACCGAAACTGTCGGGTCATCGGGCGACTGCTCTTCGCGGCGTCGCCGCCGGCCCTCCGGTGCGGTGTCGGCGCCGCGGCGCCCGAGCGGCTCGGGTCCAGGCGGTGTTCCCGCGTTCCCAGCCGGCCGAGCAGCTCCGTCGACCGGCTGGCCAACCTGGCTGGCCGGCGGTTGCTCCGACGGGTGACCGTTACCGTCGCGCGGCTCGCCGCTCACGCGACCTCCTTTTCCTGTCCTACCTGACCTGACCTGCTCTGACCTGAAGTGCTCTGACCTGAAGCCAGGGCTTGGGAAAGCCCTGTGCTGCCCTGCTGCCTCCGCCGAGCACCACGCGGTCGGCGCTGCCGTCGTCCCGCGGGCGAGCCGATTGCCTGCATCCTATGGATACATCCTGTGACCGGGTGTCGTTCTAAGTCCTGGTAGGTCACCACGCCGAGCTGAAGAACCCCCAAGCGGACAGACGTCCGAGCGCGCGCCGAGTTGCCTGTCACCTCGAGTTCCCCGGTTCCGCGGGCGATAAGCGGCTACTGCAGGCACAGCGCCGAAAAGGTGATTCGACCGCCGTCGATCGCAAGGTGCAGGTCAGTGAGGTCGGTGCCGGTGATCCGGTCGCCTGTGTAGACGCGGATCAGCGTCGGAAGTGCGTAGACCACTCCGGGAAGCGTTCCGCTCGCCGGGCGCCAGTCCGGCGCCGGTGTCAACCGCGCATACACCGGTTCGAGTTCGATGGTGACGGCCGGTGTCGGGCACCTGTTCTGTACCCCGAGTTGCCCGCTGGATACGACCTGACGCAGGACCGACTGTTGCGCGGTCACCGGACCACCGGCACCGGCGTTGAAGCTGTCGATCGCCTGGTGCACCAGATCGGCGGCCGGAGCGTTCGGCGAAGCGACGGCGCAGCCGGCGGCAACCATCAGCACCGTCAATGTAAGGACGGCACTTCGCCCCCTTCGACCCGGACGACTCGACCTGCCGACCCGCGGGCGCTCAACCGCCACCGGTGTCCAGTTCCGCGTCGGTGGGCACCACCATTTCGTCCGGGTCGTCCAGCCAGCCGTAGGGGACGACCACCCGTCCCTGCGGTGAGCCCTGACGGCCGCGTGGTCCTTCGGCAGCCGCGGGAAAGGGTTGGTCGAGGTCCAGCTTGTTCAGCAGGAACTCGAGCTGATCGATGCTGGAAACCATTCCGAGCTCGCGACGGATCTCCGAACCGGCAGCGAAGCCCTTGAGGTACCAGGCGATGTGCTTGCGAAGATCACGAATACCCCGGTCGGCACCCATCTCCTGTCCGAGCAGTTCCGCGTGCCGTACAAGGATCGCCGCGACCTCTCGCAGGTCGGGTGGGGTCGGTGCGCCACGTCCGTCGAAGGCTGCGGCCAGTTCGGCGAACAGCCACGGCCTGCCCTGGCAGCCCCGACCGACGACCACGCCGTCACAACCGGTGGCGGCCATCATGTCCAGGGCATCGGAGGCCCGGAAGATGTCGCCGTTGCCCAGCACCGGGATGTCGGTGACGACCTCCTTGAGCCTGGCGATCGCCGACCAGTCGGCCTGGCCGGAATAGTGCTGGATTGCGGTCCGCGCGTGCAGCGCCACCGCGGCCACGCCGGCGTCCTGGGCGATCCGGCCGGCATCTTCGAAGGTGACGTGGTCGGGGTCGATGCCGATGCGCATCTTGACAGTGACGGGAACGCCGGCCGGCTCCGCTTCGCGGACGGCCGCACGGACGATCGAATCGAACAACTTCCGCTTGTACGGGAGCGCGGCGCCCCCGCCCTTGCGCGTGACCTTGGGAACCGGGCAGCCGAAGTTCAGATCGATGTGGTCGGCCAGGTTCTCTTCGACCACCATGCGGACCGCGGTGCGGACCACGGCCGGGTCGACCCCGTAGAGCTGCAGCGAACGAGGGGACTCCTGCGGACTGAACCGGATCATTTCCATGGTCTTCCAGTCGCGTGCGACCAGCGCACGCGTGGTCACCATCTCGCAGACGTACAGGCCGGCACCGAACTCGCGACACAGGCCGCGGAAAGAGGTGTTGGTGATGCCCGCCATCGGCGCCAGGACCACCGGCGGCCAGACCTGGAACGGACCGATCTTCAGGATCTGAGCCTTCGCACCCGGCTGCGGCGTCGCAGAGGCGACCGTCTGCTGTTCGAGGGTTGCCATCGCGGTGCTCACCGCCTCAGTGTCCTCCTGTTGCCCGTCCTGCTGTTGCTGGTGCCGCTGGGCCTGCTGGGCCTTGCCGGCCGTTCGCGGGCCGTTCGGCGGGCTCAGTAGGACCGACAGGATCAATGGCGCCCGGTCTCACCGTCCGCAGGACCAGTCTCACCGTCAGGCAGGACAATGGCGCCCTCCCGCCGACCAGACTCATCGTCCGGCAGGACCGGTCTCACCGTCCCGCAGGACCAATGGCACACCCGGTCTCACCGTCCCGCAGGACCAATCTGAGCGTCCGGCAGGACAATGACGCGATGACGATTCCGCGATTTGGCCGGCTCCAACTTCAAGTACCGTCCACGGACCTCCTCGGGCCGACGGTCGCGGCCGCGCTGACCGGCTGGTCCGGATCACTGCTCTACGTCGCTCCGATCGATCCTGCCCTGTCGGACACGGCGGCCTTCTGCGAGCACTACGACGTGCCGATGGCAGCGTCGGCCAACTGTGTCATCGTGACCGGCAAACGCGGCGGCCTGCAGCGCTGGGCTGCGGCTGTGGTGCTGGCAACGACGAGGGCAGACGTCAATGGCCTGATCCGACGCCGGTTGGACGTTCGGAAGGTGTCGTTCGCCGACACTGCTGCAGCGGTCGAGCTGACGGGAATGGAGTACGGCGGCATCACCCCGATCGGGCTGCCCGGATTCTGGCCGATCCTGGTCGACCACGCGGTCGTCGACGCCGGACCGGTGATCATCGGGTCGGGAATCCGGGCCTCGAAAATCCTCGTCGACGGCGCGGCGCTGGCCTTGCTGCCGGGCGCCGAGGTCATCGACGGACTGGCGAGGACCGCTGACTCCTCTGACTGACCTCCGTGACTGACTCCCGGTGGCTGGCTTCGGGTGGTCGGCCCGGGAAATCGGCGAGTGGCAGGTAGCGCGGCCGATGCTGTCAATCCGGCCGCTCCCGCCAGGGCACCGACGATAGGTTGCGAGATACGCAACGAGTTGCGCAATCGAGATATTGCTGGGCATTCCCACGGCCGGTTCTCCTTGTTACGTTCTGCAGCAGTTCACCGATCCGATCCCTGTGCAACGCCATTCCGTCACCTTCGGGCGTGACGCTCCGCAGAGTTCCCATTGTCCCCAAGGAGGATGAAGTGCGAGTAGTCACCAGCCGCACCGCGTTGAGCCGTTCAGGCGTCATCGCGGGTCTTGCGGTGCTTGCCCTCACGGCGAGTGCCTGTGGATCCACCAGTACTCCAGTGGCCGGCACTTCCAGTGCGTCGTCGGCGGCCGGCTCGACCGCGCCCGGCAGCGCAAGCGCGGGCACGTCCGGCGCCATGGCCTCCGGTGTGAAGACCTCGGGCGCGATGGCGTCGGGGGCGAAGGCATCGGGTGCCATGACGTCCGGTGCGATGACGTCGGGTGGCATGACGTCCGGGGCGAAGGCATCGGGTGCGATGACGTCGGGTGCGATTACGTCGGGTGCCATGACGTCCGGTCCGATGACCTCGGGCGCTGGTGGCGGCGGAAGTACCACCGACGCAGCGAAGGCCACCTCCGCCGCAGATCTCGGCGGCATGGACGCGCTGGTGGCGGCGGCCAAGAAGGAAGGTGCGCTCAACGTCATCGCACTGCCGCCGGACTGGTCGGACTACAAAGACATCATCGCCGGGTTCAAGAAGAAGTATCCCGAGATCAAGTTGACCTCGCAGCAGCCCGACATCAGTTCGGCCGTGGAGATCCAGGCAGCTGACACCACCAAGGGCACCGACCAGGCGCCGGACGTCTTCGATCTCGGCGCGGCGGTGACTCTGGCCAGCCTCGACCATTTCGCCCCCTACAAGGTGAGCGCCTGGAAAGACATCCCCGATGCCAACAAGGAGTCGACCGGCCTCTGGGTCAATGACTACACCGGCGTCATGACCGTCGGCTACAACTCCGACGTCCTGGGCAAGGACTTGACCTCGTTGGAGGATCTCAAAGATCCGAAGCTCAAGGGCAGCGTCGCCTTGGACGGTGACCCGACAGCAGCCAATGAAGCCCTACTGGCCGTTGTTTTCGCCGGGCTGGCGAACAAGGGCTCCTTGGACGACATCTCCAAGGGCGTCGACTATTTCAAGTCGCTGAAGGCCGCCGGAACGTTGTCTTTGGTGAAGGGGTCCAAGCAACTGGTGGAGGGTGGGAAGGTCAACGCGATCATCGGCTGGTCGTTCAACCAACTGCCGGTCGTCGCCGCTGGTCCGGCTGGCGGGTTCACCTGGAAGACGTTCGTTCCCAAGGGAATCAATCTCGGTTCGTTCTACAACCAGACGATCAACAAGGGCGCGCCGCATCCGGCCGCCGCCCGCCTCTGGGAGGAATACCTGTACACCGCCGAGGCGCAGAACTTCTGGATCAAGGGTGGGGCCCTGCCGGTGCTCTACCAGGCGATGCAGAAGGCCGGGACGGTTGATCCCACCGCAGCGAAGAGCCTGCCGGTCGTCGAAGGCGCCGTTGCGCAGATGACCGCCGAGCAGACCAAGAAAGCCGACGCCTACATCAAGGCGAACTGGTCCAAGGCAATTTCCTGACGTGACCGCAAGCAAGCACACCCCGCGAATCGCCTTGTCTTGACGACGGCGACGGCCGACCTGCAGCCGGCTCTCCGCCCCACATCTGGGGCAGGGAACCGGCTGCGGCGCATGAAGTCCGGGTTGGGCGCCGCCCCATTCCTGGTGTACACCGCGATCTTTCTCCTGGTCCCCACCGCCCTGGTGGTGATCGGCGCATTCCAGGGCACCGGCGGGAATTTTTCCCTCGCCAACTTCAGCGAGATGTTCGGCTCGTCGCCGATTCTTTCGGCTCTGGGTCGATCGCTGGTGCTGTCGCTTGTGTCGGGCCTGATCGGTGCCACGCTGGGAGCGGTCGTCGCATATTTCCTCTCGACTGCTCCGCCCGGTGGAATCCTCCGAAAGCTGGTGACAGCCGCCTCGTCGGTCCTCGCCCAATTCTCCGGCGTCATGTTGGCCTTCGCCTTCATCTTCTCCTTCACCGGCCGGACCGGACTGGTCAGCCGGACCTTGAACAGCTGGTTCGGAGTTCCGCTGGCCGACGTCAACTATTTTTCCAGTTTGATCGGCCTGATCATCGTGTATTCGTTCTTCCAAATTCCCTTGATGGTGATCATTTTCCTGCCGGCGGTGGACGGCATTCGGCCACAATGGCGAGAAGCGACCGAGTCGCTCGGTGGATCGACCTGGGTTTTCTGGCGGCGGGTGGCCGGACCTCTCCTGACGCCCTCGTTCCTGGGAGCGTTGCTGCTGTTGTTCGCCAACGCATTTTCGGCGTTCGCCACAGCGGCCGCATTGGTCAGCCTTGGGTCACCGTTGATCACCCTGCAGATCAGCAGCGCGCTGACGTCGGAGACCGGGCTCGGCGCGCCGAACCTTGCCAAGGCGGAAGCACTGGTCATGGTGGTCATCGTGGCGGTCGTGATGGCCGCTTACTACCGGGTTCAGAAGCGTGCGTCCAGGTGGCTCGGATGAGTGCCGGGACCGACAGCACGGGGCTCAGCCGGTCTGAGATCGATCCCGAAGCGGACGGATCCGCCCTGCGCCAAGTAGCGATGGAATATCCGCTGGCGCCGGAGATCGCGGCCGGCCGGGCGCCGCGGAAATTGCGTGCGGCGGCTCGCCGGAAGCAGTCGATCATCCGCAGGGTGGTGATTGCACTCGTCGCCGCCTTCATGTTGTTGCCACTGGCGGGATTGTTCGATTTCTCCTCCAGGCTGCTCAACGGCAAACGCACCTGGCGGTCCTGGTCGACGGTGTTCCATTTGTCCCAGCTGACAGAGGCTGCTCCGGACCTAGTGGCCGGCTTCAAGATCACCATGGCGCTCTGTGGCGTAACGGCGGTACTGACGGTGGCACTCCTGGTTCCCACCATGACGTGGATCAGGCTGCGGGCACCTCACCTGTCGAAGCTGGTCGAATTCCTTTGTCTGCTGCCACTGACGATTCCGGCCATCGTGCTGGTGGTGGGGCTGGGCCCCATCTACCGAGGTATCGCCCACACGCTCGGCACCGGGAACATCTGGCTCTGTTTCATCTATGTGATCCTGGCGCTGCCGTATGCCTACCGGGCCATCGACACGGGGCTGGCGGCGATCGACGTCAAGACCTTGTCCGAAGCCGCTCGCGGTCTGGGGTGCTCCTGGGGCGGGGTGATGCTGAGAATCATTCTGCCGAACATCCGCGCGGCGGTGCTCGGGGCCGGGTTTCTGACCATTGCGCTGGTGCTGGGTGAGTACACGGTGGCTTACCTGCTCAGCAAGAGCAACCTTTCGGTGGCGCTGTTCAATCTGGGGCTCAATGCCAGTGGCGATCCCAGGCTGACCGCCGCGGTGTCGTTGGTGCTGTTGATCTTCGGTTTTCTGGTCATGTTCGGCTTCAGCCTGATCGGGACCGCCCGGCGTGACAAGAAGAGAAGGAAATGATGCAACCGGTCAACGCCGCTGTCGACGAACAGCCCACCGCGGGTTCGATGGGTCGGTCGGGGAGCCCAGCGTCCGGCCGGCCGGGAGTCGCCGTCGAATTGCGCGGCCTTCGCCGGTCCTATGGCGATATCCATGCCCTGGACGGCATGAGCTTGAATATGGCGCCCGGCGAGATGGTCGTGCTGCTCGGTCCTTCGGGCTGCGGGAAGACGACGGCACTGCGGGTGCTGGCCGGGCTGGAGGATGCGGACGGTGGACAGGTCGTGGTGGACGGTAAGGACATCTCATCGGTTCCGACGTCCAAGCGCGACATGGGCATGGTGTTCCAAGCATATTCGTTGTTCCCCCATATGACGGCCCGTGACAACGTCGCTTTCGGACTGCAGCTGCGCGGGCAGGGCACCGCCAAGCGAAGAAAGACGGCCCAGGATTATCTGGAGCTCGTCGGCCTCGATCACCACGCCGATCGGTATGCCCATCAGATGTCGGGCGGTCAGCAGCAGCGGGTCGCGCTGGCGAGGGCATTGGCGATCGCGCCGAAGGTGCTCCTGCTGGACGAGCCACTGTCGGCGCTCGACGCCAAGGTGCGAGTCCAGCTGCGGGACGAGATCCGCCGGATCCAGCTCGAGGTCGGCACCACCACTCTGTTCGTCACGCACGACCAGGAGGAGGCCCTGGCCATCGCTGACCGGGTGGGCGTGATGCGCGCCGGCCGAATCGAGCAGATCGACAAGCCCGATGTCATCTACTCGGCGCCGACCACCGAATTCGTGGCCGGCTTCATCGGCCTGACGAACCGGCTCGTCGGCGACGCTTCCGGTGGCGTGGTGAACGTCTTGGGCAGTGTGGTTCCGCTACTGCCCGGATCGTCGACATCGGGTGCAGTCACGGCCCTCGTCCGCCCGGAAGCAGTACGCCTGGCACCCAGCGTCGGCGTCGGCTCCGGACCCGGTACGGCGACGGTGATCTCGACGAGCTTTCTTGGCGCCCACGGTCGGGTGCGCGCGCGGCTCGCCGACGGAACCGTGCTGTCCGCGCAGATGTCGGTCGGGGAGACGGTTGCACTGCAGCCCGGTGACATCGTCGACGTCGTTATCGGCTCGAGTCCGGTGCTGGCCACCGAGTGTGCGCCGAGCGGCACCACACCGTAGTAGATCCGGGGTTGTAGTCAACCTTGCATCTACTACGTTCTGGAGCGTGCACTACGGCAGGATGAGCCGCATGACGAACACCGACTGCAACCTCGAACCCGACGGAATGCTGGACCTGGCAGTTCGGGTCGCCCGGGCTGCCGGTGCCGAATTGATGTCCCGCTACGGCCGGATTCAGGGTCTTTCCACGAAGTCGTCGGCGACGGATCCGGTTTCGGACGCCGACCGCGCCGCCGAGGCGTTGATGGTCGGGATGCTGTCGGCGGAGCGACCGGATGACGGCCTTCTCGGAGAGGAAGGAGCGTCCCGCGATTCGCAGTCCGGCATCACCTGGGTCATCGACCCTCTCGACGGCACCGTCAACTACCTCTACGAACTGGACAACTTCTCTGTCAGCATTGCCGCGGAGGACGCTGACGGAGGCCTGGTCGGTGTGGTCCTCGACCCGGTCATGGATCGCATCTACACCGCATCGCGCGGCGGCGGAGCCTTCGCCGGACAACGTCGACTGCGAGTCAACGATCCGGTGGCCCTGGACAGCGCCATGTTGTCAACGGGTTTCGGATACAGCGCGGAACGCCGCGCACTCCAGGGCGCTGTGATCGCACGAGTGCTACCGCAGATCCGCGACATTCGGCGGTTCGGGTCAGCGGCCCTGAATCTTTGTCAGGTGGCCGGCGGCCAGGTGGACGCCTACTACGAAGAAGGCGTCCAGCACTGGGATGTCGCGGCCGGCGGGTTGATGGCCGTCGAGGCGGGTGCGCTGATGACCACGATTTCGTTGACCGGAGCCGAGACGGGCTGGGTTGTGGCAGGGCCGAGCTTGCACGCCACCCTCACTGCCGCGTTGGCCGGATCCTGATAGCGCCGATCGCTGGAGGAGAATCGGTCAGCACGGAGGCGCTGGAGGAGAATCGGTCAGCACGGAGGCGGACGCGTGGTGCGCGCCGGGCTCCGACGTTCGCCGCCTTCGATGTTCCGTGATCACCTTTTGAAAGAAGGCGAAAGAAGCACGCGGTGTTCGGGAAAGCGAATCCTCGCTCACTCGAACGAGGCCGAATTGGCGGGTGAATCCTTCCGATCCTTCCCAGGCATCGGTCAGGCCGCGGTGAAAATATCCGCGGACGTCGACTCCTTCGGCAATCGCTTGATCGATGGCCGCGATATGCGAGGCCACATAGTTGATCCGGCCGCTGTCCTGAGGCGTCGAGGTCGCGTCTCCGGTACTGGGGGACTCGACGTCGCTGAATGCCGCTCCGTTCTCGGTGACGACCAGAGGTGGCAGATTCGGATACCGGTCGGTGAGCCCGTGCAACACCGCGCCCAACGACCTCGGATGGATGGGCCAGTCGTTCTCGGTGACCGCCAGCTCATTGAATTGGCTGAGGTCGAAGGGAATGGTCGCGTTGTCCGGGGACGCTGTCACCGCCGTCGGATGGAAGTAGTTGACGCCGTAGAAGTCCAGCGGAGCGGAGATCAGCTTCAGATCACCATCCTTAATCAGTCCAGGATGACGGTCCAACAGCGGACGAAGCAAACGGGGATATCGCCCGAGCAGAATGGGATCTGCGAATTGCCCATTGTGATATGCGTCGTAGATTGCAGCCGCCACGCGGTCCGGTGCGGAGCTGCCGGCTGGAGTCACCGCAGTGTGACGATTTGCGATTCCTATTGGTGCGTCGGTCGTCTCGGAGAAAACTTCGCGCGCCAGACCGTGAGCCAGCAGCAGGTGGTGGGTGACCATGATGGCGTCCGCCAGCAAGGTCAGGCCGGGTGCGTCCACTCCGAGGGCATGGCCGTAACCCATATGAATCACCGGATCCGCCATGGTGATCCATCGCGCTACCCGATCACCGATTCGATCGGACGCCAGGGCGGCGAAGTCCGCCATCGCCGAGGCAGTATCGCGGTCGAGCCAACCGCCACGCATCATCGCATCGACAGGGAGGTCAGAGTGGTAAAGGGTCGCCCATGGTTCGATGTCAATAGCCAGCAATCCATCCACAAGCCGGTCGTAGAAATCCAGGCCTTCGGCATTTGACGGCCCGGTACCGCCCGGCTGGATTCGCGACCAGGATATCGAGAATCGATAGGCGTCCACGCCCAGCTCCGCCAGCAGGGCCAGATCTTCCGGATATCGGTGGTAATGGTCGACCGCGACGGCACCCGTGCTCCCGTCGGCCGTTCGACCTGGCCCCGCAGCTACCGCATCCCAGATCGATGCTGTGCGTCCATCTATCGCCGCTCCGCCTTCGATTCCCAGTGCAGACGACGAGACCCCGAACGCGAAGTCGTTCGGCAAGTGCGGGAATCGGTTGCGCCCGAGGTGCCCGGCTGCCGGACCACCGCTTGTCATGGCCTACTCCTCGGGACGTGGAACGCGGTCAGCATCGTCATTTCGAATTGGAGCTGGGACCAATCGCCGTTCCAGCGCAGAACCGCGCTCGCGGTGGGAAATCGGGTGCTCACAGCAGTTCCCGCGACATCGTCACTACTTCGGCCCGCGAGTTCCATCGCCACGTTCGGCACGCTGCGTGGCCGACCGGGGAGAAGGGTTTGAACAGGTAGAGCTGTGCCGACCATTTTGCTCACGATGTCGCCCGGAGATGCCTCGGACGGGTCGGGGGTACCAACCTGACCGAGGCTGGCACACCCGCGCCCGCCCACCGTCTGTCGCGCCCGCGCGTCGGTGCGGTGAGGCTGGCACACCCGCGCCCGCCCACCGTCTGTCGCGCCCGCGCGTCGGTGCGGTGAGGCGGGCACATCCGCGCCCGCCCACCGTCTGTCGCGCCCGCGGGTCGGTGCGGTGAGGCGGGCACATCCGCGCCCGCCCACGTCTGTCGCGCCCGCGGGTCCGTGCGGCCGGTGACTCAGCACTTCGTCGATGTCCGGCAACGTTGCTCGCAGCCAGGTACCGGCCGAGGCGCCGCCGAGCAGGCTGTAGTCGCTCAGCGGGCGGTCGTGATCGTGAATCCCCGCCGGTCGATCAGATTCGGCCTGCCTCATCGGAGTCAGGGTGCGGGACGTCGACACGAGTCAATTCCTCCACGGGTCGGGCGGCGATGCTGTAACCAGCGAATTTACTCAATCGCCGTCGACCAGTGCGACCAGAGCCGGAGCTGCGACGGATCGGCGACCACCGACCTTCCAAGCGGAGTCGGAAGGCTTGCAGTCCGCGGTGCCGCTGTTCTGATCGCGCTCACTCATCCCGCAGCCACCGGGGGCCGGCGACGGAGCCCACGGCGGAGCCCACCGCTCGATACCGGAACCGGTGGCGCCGTGGCCGAATCTGGGGCCCGTAGCGGACTCGGATGGCCTCCGGAAACAGCTGTCGCCCACGGCGCAGCCCGGGGTGGGACTTCGTTCGTAACGGACCAAGGGTGCGCGCGACGACGTTCACCGCTCTCGAAAAATTCCGCTGAGAGACTTGCGCAAGCCAGGGCGGAGAGGGGTAAGGTTGCGACATCGATCAGTTCACGTACCTGATCGTTACCGAGTACCAGCGCAGTGAAGAACCAAGTGCGAGCTCAAAACAGCGGCCGCGCAGTGGTGAACAGAGCATGAATCTGGTCCAAAAGAGGCGCCAGAAGTTCCTGGAAACTAGGAGACTTCTGTGTCGGTATCCCTTGATTACAACGTTTCTCACCCCGCAACTCCGGCTCGTGACGAATCCGAGCTCGATGCTGCGGCCAGCAGTGGTACTGCAGACCGAACGAGCGGGACTGCAGACTGGGCGGGCGGACGTCAGGCCTCTCGTCGGAGACTGGCTCATCGTCGTCCTGGGCAGGCTGTCACCCGAATTCACGGCGGGCCGGAAAGCGAAGCGCTTCCATCCCCGCGTGAGCCGGTCGACGGCCTCGACTTGGGTGTAGCCGTAGGCGACGGGCAGGCTGAAACCCTTGCTGGCAAAGCTGTCCCGAGCAGCCCGAACTCGCACAGCTCGCCCGATGGGCGTGTCATGTCGGAACGTTCGGCACGGGTCGCCGCCCTGCTGGCCGAAATGGTCGAATGCCAAGATGCCACACGGCGCAAGCGTTTGCAGTCCGACGTCGTCGTGGAACATCTGAGTGTCGCGAAATCGATTGCCTCCCGCTATCGGGGCCGTGGCGTAGAACGCGGTGACCTCGAGCAACTGGCCTGTTTGGGCCTCGTCAAGGCGGTATCCCGGTGGAAGCCAGGGCTGAGCGACGACTTCCTGCAATTTGCAGTTCCGACGATCTCCGGCGAGATCAAGCGATACTTCCGCGACCATTCATGGCTGGTGCGCCCGCCTCGCCGCATCCAGGAATTGCGTGCGGCGATAGCGGTAGCCGAGCGGGATTTCCAGGACTCCGGCGAGCTGCGCCCATCGGACGCGCTGGTGGGGCAGCGCCTCGACACTCGGGTCACGGATATCAGAGAAGCCAGAGCCGCGGCAGGCCTGTGCCGGCCCCCGTCGATCGATTCTGATTCCGGAGCTGGGCTTTTCATCGCCCAGCAGTGGAGCGGCGAGGATTGCATGAGCACGGTCGACGACCGCATGTCCCTGGAAGTGGTGCTACGGACGTTGACCGAACGGGAGCGGACCGTCGTCGCCATGCGATTCAAGGAGGGGTTGTCGCAGGCGAAGATCGGCGAAACAATTGGGGTAAGCCAGATGCAGGTGTCCCGAATTCTGCGTGATGTGATTACGAAGTTGCGAGACCGCTGGCAGCAGTGATCGCGGGGTGAGCCGGGCCGAGCCGAGGCCAGCCGGGTGGAAGATATCGCGTCCCTCTGCCCTGCATGCCGCATTTGCCCGGTGCCCGGCGCTACCCAGTGCTCGGCGCTGTTTGCTGTTGGTGCGATGCGAGCCGGCAGTCAGTTCGCGACGATTAGGCCGAAACGGCGGATGGTCTCGCGCAGATTGTCCTGCCCGGTCAGCTCTGCCGCCTTACTGAGGCTCAGCCAGCACAGCGGCGCGTCCGGCCGTTCAGGGCGCGCCGAATCGGGACTATCGGTAGCCAGCACGAAGCGCAGATCAGCATGCTCGTGCGCGGGACTGTCCCCCTTCTCCGGCACGGCACAGATGACGACGTGGAACAGCCCAGCATCGGGCCACGGCCGCAGATCGCCCAAGCCTGTTTCTTCGAGGCCTTCCCGGAGGACGATTTCCAGCGGTTCGGTCTCGCCCGGGTCGCCGTGCCCCCCGATCTGCAACCAACTCTGCTGCCGGGTATGCCATCGCAGCAGAATACGGCCGGTAGCCGGGTGCACTACCAGAGCGGATGCGGTGAGATGCAAGGGTAACTGCTGTGACCACGGGTCGTCCGTTGTCGTCACCATTTCGAGCACCCGGGCGACATCGGCTCCCTCGGTGCCCCCCTGAGGCTGGTAATGCAGGAGCAGTTCTGCGACGCTACGTCGGACGGTAATCATGTCTTCGATCGTAGCTTTTCATGATCGACAGCAGATCGGCCTTCGTGCAGCGAGAATGATCCTCGGAATGATCCTGAGGTGGGATTGTGGGAATGAGTCTGAGAGTGATCTCGAGGAAGACCCCCCGCGGGATCTGTGACCGTCAGCATCCAGAAGCGAAGGGTATTCACATGTTCGTAGTCATCATCGGGGAAAGCCATGAGCATGCGTTCGCGGCGCCGCGAGCCGTCGGGCCGTTCGACACTTTCGATCAGGCGCAGGCTTTCAGCCTGACCCTCGATCAGAAGTGGCAGGCTGAAGACGGGGCCGCGGCCCCAACCGCGACGGTCGTGCACGTCGAAGACGCATATCCGGGTGTGGTGGTTGGCGAGCTCTGAAAGGGCGTCGTCCTACCACGCCGAACCAGTCAGATCCCTACCGTCGAATCGATTCAGAAAGCATCAAATGTCACTTCTGCTGACAAGCGTCCGTGATTGCGCTGAAAAGGGTCAACCGTCTGCTCTGACGAGCATCCACCTGATGGCGGACAGGCACCCGCGTTCGGCCGGCCCGGGCTCTCAGGGACGCTCGCGGTCGGCGAGAAAAGCCTCGAACTGGGCACCCAACTCGTCGGCTGTTGGCAACGGCGCGGACTCAGCCAGCAGCCCCCGCCCCGTCGCGGAGACGAAGGCGTCGTACTGCTGCTCCAAGGCCTGCACCATCTCTGCCACCTCGACGTTCTCGGAAAGCTGGGTGGCCAATTGCACTTGCACGGCCGCGGCAGCTGCGTCGAGGCCCGCCGTTGGAAGCAGCAGTCCCGTTGCGTCAGAGGTCGCCTGGATGAGCGTCCGAGCTGTTTCCGGATAGTCCGACCGCGCAACATAGTGCGGCACGTGCGCGGCGAAACCGATCGCGTCGCGGCCGGCCTGGCCGAACCGGTATTCCAGCAACCCGGTGGCATGGCCGGGAACCTGAATGGTGCCGATCCAGTCCTGTGGGCCGTCGACCAGTTCTGGCCGGGTGGCGTGGGTTGACATGCCAGTGGGCCGCGTGTGCGGCACCCCCATCGGAATGGCCATCAATCCCACGGTCAGCCGGACGGCGAAGCGGTCCGCGATCTGCCCGACAGCGAGCGCGAACCGCTCCCACTGCACATCCGGTTCCGGCCCGGTAAGCAGTAAGAACGTGCTGCCGCCCTCGTCGATGACAGCCCTGATGACGAGTTCCGGCGCGTCGTAGTCGATGAAGGCGTTCCTGGCGAAAGTGAGAGTGGGCCGTCGAGCCCGATAGTCGATCAGCTGATCCACGTCGAACGTCGCGATCACGGTGCTCTCTAGTTTGTCGAGCAACTGCTTGACCGCGAGGCTGACCCCTGAGCCGGCATCGACGTATCCGTCGAGGGCGTGGATCAGCACCGGGTTTGCCAGCTCGTCGATCTGTGGAACTTCGAGGTGCAATTCGTAGAGCTCACCCGGTTCGCCGGCCATCTCGGTGCCTCCTGAACTTCTCGTCTGCGGTGCGGTGCGGTCTCGGTTCCATCGTGCTCGAGCACCCGCTGCTGGACTTGCGCTCCAGCAGCTCCGGCTGAGCACCGTCCGTCCAGCACCGCTTGCTCGGTACTGGCCGTCCAGCACCGCTTGTTCAGCACCGTCCGTCCGGCACCGTCCGTCCACACCATTGTGCGTCGCAACAGCCTGTGGCGCCGACGCATTCCCTTCGTCGAGATTCCGGCGGTGGCCGCCTCGAACCGGTTCGCCTCGCCCAGTTGGCAGGCGCGCCCTGCTCAAGAAGCGAGAGTCGTTGCCGTATAACTGTTTTCTTTGGTCAACAGCGCGTCGACCTGCTCGGCGACCACCGATTCGATCTTGCCGCCGAAGAGCGGAATCGGCACGGTCGCCTGTCCGTCGACCTTGAGCCTGGAGCCGGTTCCCGACGCGGTGAGCGACATGGTGCCCTTGAGCGAGGCGGGAGCGCCCTTGATCACGACCCCGAAATCCGCCTGGTAATCATTCCCGTCCACGCGCCAGTTCTCGGTGCGTTCAGTCACCGGGTCGCCGGGGATCAAGGACGCCACCATCGACGGTAGGACCGAAGCAGGGATGGCCTGACGAGTGACCACCGTGGCGCCGTCCGCTGCGACATCCAGGCTGACCACGACGGGATCGGTGCCGCCGGTCGCCTCGAGCCGCCTCTGGAGGAAGGCACGGTCGGTGAGCAGGGCGTAGACGGCCGCCGGCGAAGCAGCGAAATCGTGGTTGACGGAAAGTGAGGTGGCCAAGGCGGGGCTCCAGGGCTCGTGCGGTCGGCTGGATGGACGGTGTACACCAGGCTTTCCACAGTAGGCCAGCGGCGCTACCGGTCGGTTGCCGATGACGCGTCGAGTCGCTCACCCAGCCGTTGCAGCGCGTCCAGGATCATCGCCTGGTACCCGTCCGCCGGTTCCGCGACCCAATCCAACGCCTGTGCCGCATCAAGTCCCTTCCGCCGATGATCTCGCGCTTGCGTCGAGTTCCCCAGCTTGCGATACGCCTCGCCGAGGTTGAGATGCAGGGACGGGTAGAAGCCCGCCACCGGGGCTCCGATTCCGGCTTCGGCCACTCGGCCGTCGGTCAATTGGTCGGCGGCTTCCAGCGCGCGCAGATCCCAGATCAGCTCGTCCTCTGGTGCGTCCTGCAGGTCCGCCATCGAGTGCGCGATGCCGACGCGGTGCATCGGGTCGCCAGTCGCTCCGACCTGTTCCCAGGCATGTACGAGCAAGTTCCGGGCCTTCTCGCGGTCTCCGCTCTGACCGAGGCCGATGGCCTCACCCACGGTCGTCATCACCGGGTCGGGATTGGTCACGAGATCCTCCAGATCCGTAGGGCATGGCCGGGCAATCGCACATCTTGCCAGCGTGGCCGCGGGCGGCGAGCAACTAATCTGAGTCGGTGCCCATCCCCGTTCGCCTTGCAGATTTCACGACTCTCCGGCTCGGCGGCCCGGCACCGGACCTGATCACCGTCACCACCGCCGCCGAACTGGTGCAGGCGGTGCCGGCCGGTGGGCCTGCGGTGCTCGTGCTGGGCGGCGGATCGAATCTGCTGGTGGCCGACGAGGGAATCGATGCGCCGGTGGTCAGAATAGCGATCCCCGGCGTCTCGATCGGAGCGGTCCGCTCTGATGGCACCGTTCTGGTGACCATTGGCGCCGGGGAGGACTGGGACACGGTCGTCGGCCATCTGGTGGCCGAGGGGCTCAGCGGGCTCGCTCCGCTTTCCGGTATCCCGGGCAGCACTGGCGCGACGCCGATTCAGAACGTCGGCGCCTACGGCACCGAGATCGCAGACCTGCTCGTGGCGGTGACTCTGTACGACCGGGGAACCGGCGCGATTCGCCGGGTGGATGCGTCTCAACTCGAGCTGGCATACCGGAGCTCGGCGCTGCGAGGCACCGAACGCGCCGTGATCATCGACATCACCGTGCGCCTGCGGCGAGATTCGAGCCCGATCAAGTACGCCGAGCTGGCCCGGACCCTCGGGGTGTCGGTCGGGGACACGGCACCGGAGCCGGCGGTCCGCGACGCCGTCCTGCATCTGCGGCGCGGCAAAGGCATGCTGATCGAACCAGGGGTCGACGATCCGGACACCCGCAGTGCGGGTTCCTTCTTCACCAATCCGATCCTGGACCCGGTGGCTGCGGCTCGGACGGACGCGGCCGTTCGAGGCCGGCTGGGCGCCGACACCTCGTATCCTCGCTATCCCGCCGGTCAGAACGCCCGCGGCGAGGATTTGGTCAAGCTGTCGGCGGCCTGGCTGATCGAGCGGGCCGGTTTCGGCAAGGGGTTCGACGGCCCCGGCGGGCGGGTTGGTGTGTCCAGCAAACACACCTTGGCCCTGATCAACAGGGAGGGCAGCACCGCCGACCTACTCGCGCTGGCTACGCAGATCAGGAACGGGGTACGCGCCGCATTCGACGTCACACTTCACCCCGAGCCGGTGCTGGTCGGGGTGGCGATCGCACCCTGAGAGTTCCCGTTACCGTTCCCATGTCCGATTCGGTGGGAAGGGCCCCGGCCGGAGTTCTCCCGTTCCGGTGCGGCGTGCAGGCGGTTCGACGATTGCGCGGGTCGATCTGGAACGCGCCGGTGCCAGTCGGCGAGGCCAGGCGACGGTCCGGAAGCCGGCATCGGTTTTCGGTGCCCTCTGGAGTGCGTGCTTCGCGGCAACTTCACGGCCAACCACTACCGTGGTAGCCGGGCACGATGCCCGATGGTCTTGGCGCGCGCGAAACCGCGGGCAGATGAAGTGGAGATACACGGTGCGTAGACGTTTTGTCCGTCTGTTCAGCCGACGAGCTCTCGGGCTGACGGCTCTGGTTGCTTCCCTTGCGTTGACCTCGTCTGCCTGCTCGTCCACTGCACCGCAGGTCGTCGTGGTCACGGTGACGTCCGGCCAGCAAGTCCAGCAGCCGGCGGTTTCCGCGCCCGAGTTGTCGACGCCGGCCCAGAGCCAGGGGAGCGCGACAGGAGCTCCGACAAGCGCATCGACGACCGCGCCAACGACTGTTCCGGGCAGCGATGTGCGGATCACGGCCACACCGGCCTTCGGTGCCAAGAACGTGCCGCCGAACGATCCGGTGAAGGTGACGGTGTTCGCGGCCAGCATCACCCAGCTCACGCTCGCCGGCGACGACGGCCGGGAGATCGCGGGGGCCGTTTCCAGCGACAAGGCATCGTGGACGAACAGCCAGCGGTTGACGTATGCCACCACGTACACCTACGCCGGCATCGCCGCCGCGACGGACGGCAAACAGACGAAGATCTCCGGCAAGTTCACGACCGTCAAGCCCACCGCAACCGAGCGGGCCTCCGTTCAGATCCCGAACGGCGATACCGTGGGCGTCGCTGCACCGATCATCGTCACGTTCTCCGGCGTGGTGAAGAATCGCGCGAAGGCAGAGGCCGCCCTCAAGGTGACCACGTCGGCCGGCGCCGCCCTGCAGGGCAACTGGGGTTGGGTCCAGGACGAGCAGATCCTCGCCAAGGGTCCAGTGCAATCTCAGGTGCACTGGCGTCCGACGAAGAGCCCGGCCAACCCGACAACCCCGTATTGGCCTGCTTTCACCAAGGTGCACGTCGAAGCCGACCTCAAAGGTGTGGACTACGGCAACGGGCAGTGGGGTCGCGAGGACTTCGTCTCGAACTTCAGCGTCGGTCGGTCGCAGATCGTCGTCGCGGACGCCTCCACGCACAAGCTGATCGTCACCGTCGACGACAAGGTGACGAAGAACTACGCGGTGTCCTACGGCAAGGAGTCGGTGCCGGGGCGTGCCACCGTCAACGGCATTCATGTCGTGACCGAGAAACATCCGACCTTCAAGATGTGCAATCCGAAATTCGACTACTGCAATGTTCTGGAGAAGTGGGCCGTACGAATCAACAACAATGGCGAATTCATCCACCAGAATCTCAAGGCCAAGGCTGCGTTCGGCATCGCCAACATTTCGCACGGATGCATCAATATGGGCGAACCTGACGCGCAGGACTACTACAACTCCACCCTCTACGGAGACCCGGTGGTGGTCAGCAACACCGATGCTTCGGCGCCCGGCGGCGGACCGGCCATGAGCGAGAAGGATGCGTTGTACGACTGGATCTACTCGCCTTCCGACTGGCTGGCGCTATCGGCGCTCTGATTCTCTCCGACGTCGCACGCGCTCTGTTTCGTCCAGTCCGGAGGTCATGTTCACCGTGGCTCGTAGTTCTCGACGGCCAGAATTGCGGCGGTTGGCGGTGATCTCGCTGCACACCTCTCCGTTGGCGCAAGCAGGTACCGGCGACGCCGGGGGTATGAACGTCTATGTCGCCAAGACAGCCGTGAGGCTCGCGGCGCGGGGTATCGAGGTGGAGATCTTCACCAGGGCCACCTCGTCGGACCAGGGACCGAAAGTGGAAATGGCTCCCGGGGTTCTCGTTCGGCATATCACCGCTGGGCCCTTCGAGGGGCTGGACAAGGATGAGTTACCTGGCCAGCTGTGCTCCTTCGCTGCCGGTGTTCTGCGCGCGGAGGCTCGCCAGGATTCCGGGTTCTACGACCTACTCCATTCTCACTACTGGCTGTCCGGGCAGGTCGGCTACCTGGCCAAGGACCGGTGGGGTGTTCCACTGGTCCACTCCGCGCACACGCTGGCGAAGGTGAAGAACGCCGCATTGGCCGAATCCGATTCGCCCGAGCCGCGCGGCCGGGTGATCGGCGAGGAGCAGGTGATTGCCGAGGCCGACCGACTGATCGCCAATACCGAGTCGGAGGCCCGGGAGTTGGTCGACCTGTATGGGGCCGATCAGCAACGGATCGACGTGGTGCCCCCGGGAGTCGACACCGACGTCTTCCGGCCCGGGTCGAAGGTCGCAGCCCGCTTCGCCCTTTCGATCGCCGACGACGAACTGGTGGTGGCCTTCGCCGGTCGGATCCAGCCGCTCAAGGGTCCGGAGGTGCTGCTGCGGGCGGCGGCCGTGCTCCACGCGCGGTACCCACACCGCCCGCTCCGCGTCCTTGTCGTCGGGGGAGCCTCCGGTACCGGTCGGATCGCGCCGCACCGGCTCGCGGAACTGGCCGACGAACTGGGGCTGGCTGCGCAGGTCGATTTCCTGCCTCCGATGCCGTCGGCCGAGCTGTGCCGCGTCTTCCAGGCTGCTGACCTGGTCGCGGTGCCCAGCTACAACGAATCGTTCGGGCTGGTTGCGCTCGAGGCGCAGGCGTCGGGCACTCCGGTGGTGGCGGCCGCAGTCGGCGGCCTGCGGGTGGCCGTCGACGACGGCGTGAGCGGACTACTGGTGGCCGGTCATGACCCGGCCATCTGGGCGGACCATTTCGCGGAAGTATTGCTGGACCCGGTGCGCCAGGCTGAGCTGTCGGCCGGAGCACCGGTACAAGCGGCTCGATTCTCGTGGGAGCGGACTGTGGACGGATTGTTGGACAGTTATCAGCGCGCTTTGCTTGCATCTGCGCCGGTGCGGATATGACGAGCGTTTCGGGGCGGCGCGCTGTGCTTGCATCTGCGCAGGTGCGGATATGACGAGCGTTCAGGTGCAGCAGATCTCAGACGCGCTCGACGAATTGGGCGTCGACTTCCGCGCCGAACCGGGCGATGCGTTCCTGCTGACGCTGCCGGGGGAGCGGCGGCACCGGACCCTGTTGTGGTTACTGGTCGGCTCGCACGAACTGTTGATCGAGTCCTTCGTCTGCCGTGCACCCGACGAGAACCGCGAGCAGGTGTATCGGTACCTGTTGCAGCGCAACGCGAAGCTGCGGACGGTCGCTTACGCTCTCGATGCCGATGGCGACATTCATCTGGTCGGCAGGCTCGGACTGACCACGCTCGGTGCGACCCCGGCGGAGGAGCTCAACACCGTCCTTGGCGTCGTGCTCACCACGTCGGACGAAGATTTCAATCAGATCTTGGAACGCGGATTCGCCGGAGCCATTCGCCGCGAATGGGCCTGGCGGACGTCCCGTGGGCATTCGCTGCAGAACCTGCAGGCGTTTCGGCATCTGGTCGGCGAATAGCCGACCGACGCGCGCAACGGCCCTGGCGATCCGAGCGGGCGCGGGCTGCTGGCGCGGGCAGCTGCCCGATTCGCCGGGTTCGGTTCGCGTTCGGTTCGTCGGGTCCGGTCGTCGGGCTGGCTCGTCAGCTCATTGCGGTGGAGCCCACTGCAACCGCGCGCATCGCGGCGCAGCCGCGCGCACTGCAACCCAAGCGCACCGGGCACAACCCGCGCGGGAGCGTCCGGCGGTGCGGACGCTCGATCATCGAGTGCACGAGAGTCGCGCTCTGCGGTCGAAAGGCTTGACCGTGTCCCAATCGTGACTCATCTTCGTGCAGCCCCGAGCCGGGTAATTGCCGTCCAGTTCGTGAACAAGCCCGGCAATGGGCACCGTCGGCATTGCCGGCGTCACGGATCGGCGTGCAAGCGCCACCACATCTGGGGAGACGAAATGCGCCGTACGCCCGAGGTACCGAACGCGGCAATCCTGAGAGCCGGCGCGCGCCCGGTGCGCGGCAGACGGCCCTTGAAGATCGCTGCGGGAGCGGCGATCGGCGGGCTGCTACTGGCGTTCACCATCGGCTGCACCAACTCTGGCTCGGATACCGCAGTCTCGGCATCTTCGATGAGGTCAACGCAGGTGGTCGGCGATCCGGCGGGCGACGGCGCAGGCTCCGCTCCGAGCGCTGGCTCAGCGACGAGCGCCGCCGCCATGAGCGCCGCAGCCGCCGGCACGAGCGCCGCAGCCGCCGGCACGAGCGCCGCTGCTGCTCCCGCCGGCGGGAAGGCATCATCGGGTTCGAGCCAGAAGGGCGTTGCCGGAGTCAGTATTTCCGCCGGCGTACAGGCGCAGGACCGGCAGGTCATCCGAACCGCCTCCCTCACACTTGACATCACCGTCAGGGCCAGCGGGAAGGGAGCCGACGCGGACCGCCGGAACGAGGTTGAAGCGGTCGACCATGCGGCGGCCAAGGTCAGAAGTTTCGTGCAGACGGGAGCCGGCTACGTCGGGGGCGCCGAAGGTTCCAGCACCACGATGTCCATCACGCTTCGGGTGCCGGCCGGCAGCTACAGCGACGTGATGAGGGCAATCACGGGCGTCGGGACTGTGCTCAGCCAGCAGGAATCCACCCAGGACGTGACGGCGCAACTCGTCGATCTGGATAGCCGGATGAAGACCATGCAGGCCAGCGTGATTCGAGTCCGGACGCTGCTCTCGAAGGCCGAGAAACTCGGCGACGTCATCGCCATCGAATCCGAACTGGCTGCTCGCGAGGCGGATCTGGAGTCGTTGCAGCGTCAGCAGGCTGCACTCGCCGGCCAGACGTCCCTGTCCACGATCACGGTGGTCCTGCAGGGTTCCGTCACCGGGATCGCCAGGCCGGCACCGCCGGCGCCCCCGGTGGCCAGGTCCGGCTTCATCAGCGGACTTGCCAGCGGCTGGGAGGCGGTCCACAAGTTAGGACACGCAGTTCTCATCGTCATCGGAACACTGATTCCGTTTCTGCCGGTTGCCGCGGTGCTGCTCGCCGCCGGATTGTTCTGGCGTCGTCGTGTTCATCGGCCGGCCTCGCCGGAGTTGGCGACGCCCACCGGCGATCCGCACCGTGCACCATGACCCCCGCACCGTGACCCGGCGCCGTGACCCCGGCACCGTGACCCGGCACGCCATGACACCCTCACACCTTGGGACCGCTGCACCATGACCCCCGCACCGTGACCCGGCGCCGTGACCCCCCGCGCACCATGTCCCGGGTCACGGTGCGGCCACGTCTTCCACCACTGATGACGCGCCGCTATCCGGA